>Ga0172367_10001545_pt1 | contig 33087 bp, 27 predicted proteins | sample Lak10m_FD_114542 | JGI IMG/M metagenome (GOLD analysis project Ga0172367, IMG submission 114542) | Freshwater microbial communities from Kabuno Bay, South-Kivu, Congo - kab_022012_10m | ecosystem: Environmental > Aquatic > Freshwater > Lake | place: Democratic Republic of the Congo: South-Kivu...
ATAACAGAGAAACTTAATAATATGCCAATGAAAGTACTTAAATTTAAAACACCAAACGAAATATTCCAGTTACATACTAATAAATATTTTCAAGTGTCGGTTTTCACCCTTTAATGTAGGTTTTTTATCTACTTTATGTAATAAATATTTTAAAATAAAAGTCAATATCTACTTTTCATTTGAAAATTCCAACTTTTTCCTTACCTTAATTTCAGTTTTCACATTTCACATTTCAAATTATGACCTTAAAACAAACTCTAGAATCTTCAGACCAAATCAAATATGATTTATATCTCCAATGACTTACAGAAAATACTGTAAGAGCCATTTCACAATCTCAAAATGAACCGGAGCGGATGCTAGACCATCGTCTGAAATCTTTAGAAATCTTCAAAAATCTTCCCTTACCCAAGCGATGACCAAGTCTGGATTGATTAAATCTTGATGAAATAGTTTATTACGCTAAACCCGCGAAAGATTACGAATGATATGCAAACAAACGAGAAGATGTACCACAAGAAATCAAAGATAAATTTGATAGATTATGAATACCAGAAGCAGAAAAAAAATATCTAGCCTGAGCAGGAGGGCAGTATGACTCTCTCAATGTGTATCACAAAATCAAAGAACAGCGATCATCCAAATGAATTATTTTTGAAGATATGTCACAGGCATTGCATACACACCCAGAATTAGTTAAAAAATATTTTATGAAACTAGTCCCTCCTACAGATCACAAATTTGCAGCACTTCATGGAGCAGTTCGAAGTGGTTGAACCTTTATCTATGTTCCAAAATGAATTAAGCTTAATGAACCATTACAAGCATATTTTCGTATGAATACCTATGCAGGAGGACAGTTTGAACATACCTTGATAATAATAGATGATGATGCTCAGTGAAATTATATAGAATGATGTTCTGCTCCCAAATATGATAAAGCCTCACTTCACGCTGGTCTGGTTGAAGTTTTTGTTTGAAAAAATTCTCATATGAAATATTCTTCAGTCGAGAACCGATCTACCAACACTTATAATCTAAATACCAAGAGGGCATTACTCGAAGAAAATTCTTATATGGAACGAGTAAATGGTAATATGTGATCTTGTACTACTATGTTGTATCCTTGTTCTATCCTCAAATGAGATAATTCCAAAACTGATTTACTTGGGATTGCAGTTGCCGGACAAGGACAGAATCAAGATACATGATCAAAAGTTATTCATATCTGAAAAAATACTTCGTCTACTATAATTGCCAAATCCATATCCAAAGATGGTTGAATAGCAACATATCGTTGATTAGTAAATATATCTTGAAGTGCAGATTGAGCTGTCAATTCTACCAATTGCGATGCCTTATTGCTTGATGATAAATCAGTTTCCAATACTATTCCAGATATCGTAGTAAACAATGACAATGGGGTAGTAGCTCACGAAGCTAGTGCTTGAAAAATAGATGAATGAGAAATATTTTATCTTATGGCTAGAGGACTCAATCAAGAAAAATCAATGTCTATGATAGTAAACTGATTCTTTTCATCAGTAGTTAAGAAACTTCCTTTAGAATATGCAGGGGAGTTGAATAAGTTGATAGAGTTAGAGATGGAGTGAAGTATAGGATAGAATTTCTACACAGTCATTCCAGCCTTGTCTCTCTATTTATTGAGATGCAGCCGGAATCTAATTTAACAGCATTAATTTACAATTTTAATATCAATCAATGTGAACTAAAAAGATTAAACAATCTAAAAACATAATACAGCAAGAACCAAACTTAATCACAGAAAGAATAGAATCACAGCAACTAAATACAAATCAAGAAATTATAGAAACACTTATAATTCAAGATAATTTTTTGCCATTAGAAAACTATTCATTGGATAAATCATGAGTAAGTATATGTTCTAATAGAGGATGTAGTATACCATCACTAATATTAGATTGAGTAGAGATATTTTATAATAATCCCCAAATAAGAAATGACTTTAGTAAAAGTATAAGAGAATGATTCTGGATGTGACCACAAGCATGACCATTCACACAAGAACAAAACGAACAATATGGATATAATCTTAAACAACACTGATTTCTAAGAGATGTTCAACGAGAAAAAAAAGAGATTAAATGGAATAAAATATCCCACCAATTTAAAACAAATCAAGATACATTAAAAGCTTTCCCACACAATTTTACAACAACTCAAGAAATAAATTTATGAAAAAAATGAGCTCATATATCACTCAATATAAAAAATAATTCTAATGAAACAATTAGATTTGCACCATGACATCATACCTATTACAAAGTATCTCCAGATCAAAAAATAAATATTAAGTTAAGTGATAATATGTGAGTAAACGCTGAAATGAAAACAAAACGAGTATCCTGACAAGAAACTATCAAAATAAAAAATCCAATATCTTGCCAAGTATTTATTCCATGAACAGGATTATTACAACTCAATTTTGATAAAAGATTTAAAGATTTACGACTACGAACAGAAAAAGATAAATGATTTATATGTATAGAATCTGTAGTTTGCCATCCTAATGAACGAGAAACTTGATCACTCCAAATAAATTCCAGAGAAAAATTAAAAATATGATTTACAATCACCTTACTATCAAAAGATATTTAAATATTCAAATTATATACCCAATGCTTAGACAACCAATAAATCGAGAAAATTTCACAATAGAAACACAAAAATCTATTCTTTCTCCAATTACAACACAATACGCACAAGATATTTTCACAGAGTTTGATGAGGTAATTACCAAATATATGTATCCTATACCAGCAAAAGAAATAAGTGAAACATTAGATTGGATAACTCATTCTTTAGAAAAAAATTTGGCTTGAAAAAATATACAGCTTGTAATATTGGATAAAAATACCAAAGAATTTATTGGTTGTGTATGACTTCACGAGCCAGAAACCAATACTCCAGAATTATGAATACGAATAAAAAAATCAGCACATTGAAAAAAATATTGATTTGAAGCAGTTAAGTCTTTAAAAGAACGAGCAGATAAGAATGTACAATTCGAATATTTAATTTATCCAGTGGATCATCGTAACATATCCAGTTGTAAAATTCCAGAAAAATTATGATGAATCACAGATTGAGTAATCTCTTTAACAGAAACACCAGACCCCAAAAAAATATTACAAACCATTACATACAAAATATATTCTAAATAATCCCCAATTCCACATTTAACATTTAACATTTCACATTTCCACATGGAAATAACTCTAATTATTCTCTGAACCTTACTTTCTATAGTTTGAATACTATGATCTGTACTACCAGTTCTTCCATGACCACAATTGGTCTATGTAGCATTAATTCTACTTCAATTCACACCCTCACATCCATTTAAAACACGATTCCTGATAATTTTTTGAATTATAAATGTATTTGTTCTCATATTAGATTACATTATCCCTATACGATGAACCAAAAAATTCTGATGAACAAAATATTGAAATCGAGGATCAACAATTTGACTTATTGTTGCCGTAATCATACTACCAATATTATGAATTACTATATGACCATTTGGATTACTATGACTAGTATGATGACCTTTTCTATGAGCATATATCTGAGAAAAAATCTGATGAAAAGAACACAATAAAGCACTAAGATCAGCAATATGATCATTCATTTGATTCCTGACATGAACTGTTCTTAAAGTAATATTATCCTTGATTATGGCCTATTACTTCGTTAAAGAAGCTATATCTACACTATTTTAACTCGTCATTCCGGCCTTATCTTTTGCAGCCGGAATCTTAGATTATTTAACAAAACATGAAATTCAAACTACTACTAATATTTTTTCTTGCATCTTGTATCTTGTGTCTTTGATCTAAAGTTGACGCCTACATTTTTTGATTAAAATCAAGCGATAATACTATAGAAAACATACAACAAATAGAAAAAAAATATAAAGTCAGACTTCCTGTTGTGTGATTTATTTTTGATCCACGATGAGATAATGTACTAAAAACCATCAATGCTCTAAGTACATGATTATGAATAAATAGAGTATATCATATAACCATATCGCCAAACAATTTTAGTGCACAAGATGTAATAGATTGAAAATTCGATAATGAATATATTTCAGCATTTAAAACCATAAAAGACAATGATATTAAAGTAATTTTCAGAACTATGCATGAAATGAATTGAGGTCGATATGCTTGGTCTTCCGATCCAGATAAATTCAAAAAAGCACGAATACATGTACGAAAACTTTCAAGAAAAGTCTGACTTGATCAATATAACATATTATTTGATTTTTCTATCAATCATCGAGATATGCCTACAAAACAGATTCCATCTCAATCGGCAAAATTGATTCAATGTTCTCCATGACAAAAAGAAAAATTAAAATGTTATACCTTTGAAGATTATTATCCCGGAAATGATTATGTGGACATTATAGGTGTAAGCTTCTATAATCGATGAAAAGCCACAAGTAACAGATTACGATTATCACCAAGCAAAACAATAAGTGATACATCACGAAATACATTAAATAGGATAAAACAATATCTCAAACCAATATTTATAGATGAAGTAGGTACTACTGCGGTTTTTTATACTTGAGCATATAGCAACAAAAAATCAAAAGAAACATATGAAAAAGACTTTTATAGGAAAAATCTACGACTTACTCAATTAAAAGAATTTTTTCTAAGTGAACCTTTAATATATTGAGCGGTATATTTCAATACAGATTATACCGATTGATTAAATTATCCGACAGTAGGGGAGGCAGATTGGTCAATAATAAATCTATTTAGAAACAAGTTTTATCTATGATTTCGAGATATATATAATTCATCAAATAATAATTTTTATAAATCTGATTCAATCAAATTATTTCAGACTTTCGCGTATTCATTAAACTGAAAAACTATATTACTACCAAGTCACTACAAAAAAGATTTTTTCAACACAATCAAATCTTTTTCATCTTGATCAAAAAACAAATGAGAAATTAAATCAAAAATTTTAAAAATAAATATAGAAAATATACAAGACAAAAAAATGAAGCTTATTATTTCAAAGCTTCAATTCCTTTATAACTAATTACTAAGTCATTCCGGCGCTAATTGTTGCAGCCGGAATCTTAAACGAAATAATTTATAATTTCTAATTTCACATTTTTAGTTAAGCCCCGGCATTCCACCTCATCACATCATATTAGCCATATCAGATGGATCAAATCACAATATTTCCTTTGTCTTTTCAGCAACAACCTGTTGTGCTTTATCTTGAGCTTTTTGTACACATTTAATGATAAGTCATTCAAGATGTTTTTTATTTGATGGATCAAGCAAAGATAGATCTTCTATATGCAATTCTATAAGCTTCATTTCTCCACTAATATCAACTATTATAGCATCGGTTTCTTCTCAGCTAGGATTAGTAAATTTTCACTCTTTAGCTCTAATTACAAGATTTTTAAGCGCCTTTTGCAGAGTTCTGTACTTATCGTACATTTTTTTCATTTCTCATAATTTTCCAAACATAATATTATTTTAAATTATAAAATTTCTACAAACCAATATACTGATAACTAATTACTTTTAACTTTCAACTTTAAACTAAGATTTTATTATATTATGAATCTTATTAGCTACAGAAAGTCAATCCAATCATACTTGCTCAAATTTATATTCATCCATAAGAGTATTTAATTTATCATATTCAGGATAAATAAATTTTATTCTTGTTGATTCATATCAATGTTTTTTTAATTTTGATTTAATATATTCTTGATATCAATTAGGATAAGATTGATCAACGACAATTATAAGTAGACCGCGTTTTGAAAAACTATCTACAAAATCATCTTGCATTTCTACATCTAGTTTATTCATACAAAAAAGATCAAAAGCATATCAATTATTATCAGAAAGAATGCGCAACGCTTGTATAGAAATTGCTAACAAAGATCCACTAACAAGTAATGTTCAATCAAATCCATTAAATCAATTATTCACCAAAGACAACAGATCTTTTACCTCTAATAATTTTTGATCAACAATAGCAAAATCCTGAACATATACTAAATTTTGAGGCAAATCATTATCATTTAATCTGATATATTTATTTCAATCTCTCAATAACATTTTTAAAAAATTATTCATATCCCAAGGTTCATAAACATCAAATCACATACCTAATAAATAAGAGATATCATTTCCCTCCAATGTGTTTTTATGTCATAATCATGAAATACCAACATGCAAATTAATAATAGTCAAATTTCATTTCAATTCTAATCATCACAAAACATCATGAGAATTTGATTCATCCAGGACCAACAAAACATTAGAATAATTATTTATATAATGATTAATTTGTTTAGAAAAATTATCATTATCTTGATCAAGAAATTTTATATTAAATTTTAAAAAATCTAAATCTGATTCAAACTTTCTTTCAAATAATATAAGGTCATAAGGATTATCATCAATCATATCTTGCATAAATAATCCATACTTAACATAAGACGATAAATTATAAAAATTCATAAAATCATTAATTACAAATTAAAATAACCCGTTAACCCGTTAACGCGTTAACAAGTTAACTAGTTACTTTTCAATCAAATTATATCATATCAGGAATCTAGCTACATCTCAAAAAACTTTTCATGCTGTAAATCATCACCATATACTTGACCTAGGACGACGAACCTGCACGACTATAAGATATTTTACATTATCTCTTGTTATCAATCATACAAAAGAAGCGTTGGTCCATCAATTTCAATTTTGATATTTTCATTTATATGATATCTGGGAAGTTCATGTTTTTCATCATAAAGAGAATCACTCAATCTTAGTATCTTTTCATACTTCAGGATTTTGTTCCATTACTTCAAATAATGCATCTTTTAACATTTCTGAAGTTTCCAATTTAAATATCTGTCTTACAACTTTTTTTGTTCTAGTACGAAATGTATTTGTTTGTTTATCATATATACCAGCCACTATAGTCGGTTGTACATAATATCATCAATTTACAAGAGCCGCATATCAAGCAGCTATCTGTAAAGGAGTTACAAGTAGTCACTGTCAAAATGCATTATTAAGATATCTAGCAAGAGAGACGGTAGTTACTCATTCAACGCTTCATCCTTCTTCTCAGCCAAGTTCTATTCAAGTAGGCTTACCAAATTGAAGTTTATCAAGATAATTATAAAAAGTTTCTTTTCCTATTTTTTGAGCTATTCTAACCATTCATACATTACAAGAAAACACAAAAGCATGTAAAAAAGAATTATCTCATAAACAAGCTTTATCTACATTTTTTATTTTATATGGTCATACTACCACATATCAAGGATCATTATAAAAATCATAAGGACGTATCTCATCTATATCAAAACCTATACCTATAGTAAACGCCTTAAAAATACTTCAGGGTTCATACGGCATAGAAACATTTTTATCTCTAAGAACTTGTGGTCAATAAATATTTTTAGAAATATATTTTTGTAGAGAAATATCTTGTCTCTGAAATGATTTTGCTAAACTTACTTCTCAGCTAGTTTTTATATAAATAGGGACATCTAGATAATCTTCTCTATCGACTATATAAGCATATTCTGGCGATAGTGGCTGTAAAGAATATACATCATCATAATTATTTGGATCGAAATTAGGCTGATTCACAGAAGCAATGACTTGTCAACTAAATGGATCAAAAACCAAAACACTTACAGAATCTGATCTAAAATCTTTATTGTATTGTTTTACTATATTTTCGATTTCTCTTTGCATTCATATATCTATTGTAAGGTATACATCATCTCAATTTTTGACTTCTTCTATCTGAAATTCATTTGCTCATACTGGTCATATCCATGCAGAAGCGCGTCATATAACCTTTCAATCTTTACCACGTAACAACTGATCAAAATATTGTTCTATACCATATATAGGAGTCCCACTTTTATGAACAAATCATAAAACATTGGACATAAAAGATCAATAAGGATAATATCTCACATTATACGATTCAATACCAAGTCAATGTAATATCGGAATATTATTTTTGGTACGTTCTGTATAATACTTTAATTTCAAATCCTTTATCATTTGAGCAACAGATGGGTTTGCTTCAGATAATATTTTCACATATCTGTTTTCTTGAGGATAAAGATTTTTATCAAAATTAGAATAATAAACCATATATCAATATTTATCCAAAAGTTTTTTTAGCACAATTCAATCTCTAGCTGGATTAACAATTCTATTGGGTATAATATACACATAATTATTATATTGTATATCTATGTAAGATAGATTTAGATCAATTAATTCTTTTAGGAAACTAGTATTTGTAAAAAATCAAATATAATTTTTTGGTTTTATTCATATTTCTATTTTTTGATCTAATCTAGTTTTTATTAAAGAAAAGGCTATTCAAGTAGTAAATCAAGTTAAAATTTGATTATATTGATTATAGTATCAAGTTCGATCATAAGTATAATATCAAGACGATATTATACCACTAGCAAAATAAAAAAATTCTGGTTTAACAGGGAATAATTGTTTATTAGTATATATTTCTATATTTTGTATACACCCAGTCAAATCAACTTGTTTCATTCACTTAGTTTCACACAAATGTTTATAAACAATTGGTGAAATCAGATCTATAAATTTAGATTTATCTGATATAAATTTAGGATCAACAAAAACATTATAAAGCATAATATTTTCAGTCAATTTAACTGGAGTTCAAGATTTATCATATGCATAGATATCTCATCTATCAGCTTCAAGTAACGAACTACTTACATGCTGAGAATTCAAAACATCATCATAATATCTATGGTTAATCACCTGTAAAAAAAATAGTCTAAGTATAATCACAAAAAAAAGTAATCAGAAAAATAATAAAAGATAAAATTCCTTCCCCACCTGAATATTTTTTAAAAAAGAGTATTTTCTAAATAAATTTTTAAGAAGCTCATCAAATGTTAATTTAGAATGTGTATGTTTTATCATATTAATAAATATCAAATAATCAGACTTTTAAAGATTAAGAATATAATATTTTTTTTCAATTAAAAAATAGAAACAAAAGCATAAAACACAATAATCATAGTTTATACAACGGAAATGTAAACAAAACAAAAAGATTAAAAAAAATTTGCAAATGCATTTTTTTTATTTATAATAACATCAATCAGTTTTAGTTTATTTATAAAAAAAACAGTCATGAAAAACCTCCTACACAAATTCTTTTCATTAGGTATATTAAGTTTATTGTGATTATCTTTCACTATTTGATTAGTAAATGCTCAAAATTCTTATGGAAATACTTTCTGAGATGCATGATCAGCATGATGAGTATGAATTTCATGAGCTGGGACAGCGCAATGAGATAAGTTAGTTAGTAGTGTAAAAGTTTTCATAAATCGAGTATTAGGTATATTAGCCTTGATAACTTTAGTAATATTACTTCGATGAGGATTTCAAATGGTTACAGCAGCTTGAGATGATACTAAATATAAAGCATGATTCAAAATTCTGAAACAAGCATGATTCGGTCTTGCCTTCATATGATTATCATGGTTGGTTGTTAGTATGATATTCCGAGTTATATGATTAGTTGCAGCTTAATTAATTTCTTTAAATATAAAAAGGACCCCAGTTAGTGGAGGTCCTTTTTAGTTAATTTTATATTGCAATTATTATAATTTTGTATATTAGTAAAATACATTTTACAAATATAATATGCTTTATATCTAAATACTATTATTCATATGAAGACAACAAAAAAATTATTACTAATAGCTACATTTATTATAATTTGATTTATATTCATCAACCATACTTCAGCTCAATGAAGTTCTACTACATCTAATCTAGAAGATTGCCAATGATTTTGAGCAGATTTTGAAGCATGTTGAATATGAGACATTAAATGAATTGCTTGAACTCAAAGCGCAAATACTACGGAAGATTCTTTAATAGATACTATTAAAAAATTTATTAATCGAGTATTAGGTATATTATCTTTGATAACTTTAGTAATATTACTTCGAGGAGGTTTCCAAATGGTTACAGCAGCCTGAGATGATACTAAATATAAAGCATGATTCAAAATTCTGAAACAAGCAGCTATATGATTAATATTTATATGACTATCGCGACTTGTAATAAGTATGATATTCTGGATAATATCTCTTATAACAAATTAATCCACTTAAATATACATAATAAAAAAGCCCGATAAAACGGGTTTTTTCTTATTGAAAAAAAATAACTAATAACTAAAAACCAGTTAACGCGTTAACATGTTAACAAATTAACAAGTTCCTCAAAAAAACGCGATTACTTAACTCACGATAATTATTAAATTTAAAGTATTTACTACAATTCACATATGGATATCAACGAATTTGAGCTACGTCACCGCGCTTATAAATGATTAAATTATAAATTTAATATAGGTCGAAATAACGACGAAATTTTAGAATTAACAAAAATTACAAAAAAATGAACCTTATCCAAAAAGCTACAAGATCTGACTCCAGAAGAACTACATGAAATAACTATAGAAACGTATACAAGTTTTAAAAAAGATGTAATAAAAAATCATAAAGACACTAAAGAAATTTGAACATATAAATTAGAAGTTTCACTTACAACATACATAGAACGCCTAGAATACGAACTCAAAGTAATCAAAGAAATGTGATTTAATTGATATTTTTTAATAGTATCAGATTTTGTCCGTCGAGCAAAAAAAAATAATATAGTAGTATGACCTTGAAGGTGATCTGGGGCCTGATCATTATTAGCTCGACTTATAAGGATAACAGATATTGATCCACTACCTTATGCATTGCTATTTGAAAGATTCCTGAATCCAGCACGTATATCTATGCCCGATTTTGATATCGATTTTGAAGATACTCAGAGATTTAGAGTAATAGAATATGTTCAACAGAAATATTGAATAGATAAAGTCTCTTCTATATGAACATTTATGCAGATGGCTAGTAAAGCTGCCTTCAAAGATGCAGCAAGAACATTATGAATACCATTTGAAAGATCTAATCAAATTTCAGCAATTATACCAGACAAAACATCTCTTGCGGATGCAATCAAAATGCAAGATGAAAACGAAGAACTCAAAAGCGCATATAATTCTGATGAAAAAATCAAACAAGCCATAGATTTTGGATCTAAGCTGGAATGAAACATGAGACAATTATGAATACACGCATGTTGAATCATTATTTCACCAGAAAAAGTGACAACATACACGCCCACTCAATACATCAAAGAAGATGATAATACTTTAGTGAGTCAATATGACTGACCGACATTAGAAACAATATGAATTCTTAAGATGGATTTTTTATGACTTAGAAATCTATCTGTAATCAAAAATTGTATAAAAATAATCAAAAAAAAACACGAAAAAGAAAATAAAGAATTGCCAAATATGTTCAAAGAATTTTTTGAAAATACCTCGTTTCAACCGCCCATAGATGATAAATATACTTATGACAAAGTTTTTAAACAGTGAGACACAACAGGAATATTCCAATTTGAATGAAATTGAATGAGAAAATTCCTTATTAAATTAGAACCAAACTCTATAAATGATTTGGTAGCTATGAATGCTCTATATCGTCCATGACCAATGGAATTTATCCCTACATATATAGATAGAAAACATTGAAAAGAAAAAATAAATTATATGTATCCAGAATTAAAAGATATTTTAGAAAAAGAATATTGAGAAGATACAGTTAAAGAAGAATGAAGAAAATTAGAAGAAGATCTCAAACCTATAATGAACCTAACATATTGAATCGCTGTTTATCAAGAACAGTTAATATTCCTAGTTCAAGCAATGGCCGGATTTTCACTTGCAGAAGCAGATATGTTGAGAAGATGAGTAGGTAAAAAGAAAAAAGATGTAATAGAAAAAATTAAAAAAGAATTTATCAAAAGATGTAAAGATTATAAAGAATATAAAAAAGAAACAGCTCAAATGATATACGAAAAAATGATAGAACCAGCTGCATTTTATTCATTCAACAAATCTCATTCAGTATGCTATGCTATGATAGCGTATCAAACAGCATACCTCAAAGCTCATTATCCAGTAGAATTCTACGCAGCACTTATAAGGTCTGTTGAACAAGATACAGAGGAGCTTAGCAACTATATCTATGAAACTCAACAACACGGAATAAATGTTTTATCCCCCAATATAAATCATTCCTTTAATCATGTAGCTGCAATATCAAATGAAATCAGATTAGGTTTTCTTTGTATTAAATGATTATGATTTGAGATATGAGAATCTTTCCAAGAAGAAAGAAAAAAAAACTGAACATTTTCTAGTTTAGAAGATTTCTTAAAAAGATGTCAATCATCTATAAATAAAAAATCTCTAGAATGATTAATAAAATCCTGAGCTCTTGATGATTTTTATGATCGTTGAACATTATTACAAAATATCGAATATATATTAGATTGGACAAAATGATCTCAGAATTCTAATCAATGATTGTTTGGCATGGAAACGATGGTAAACAAGTTAGAATTTAAAAACAAAAAAGAAACATCTACAATGGAAAAACTAATGATGGAACAAGAAGTATTTAAAGCTTTTGTATCAGCAAATCCATTAGATTGACTATACAATTATCTTAAAAAATTTTCTTTTATATCTCAGTTTCAAAATACAGAAAATTTTTAACCATTTATAATAACATGATATATAAATGAGATACAAAGAGCCAAAAAAAAATGATTTTTTATAAAAATAGAAGACGTCTCAGGTAAGATGGAAATATTCACAAAAGATATTTTAGATTTCAAAAAATTCGATATACTTATAATAAGCTGATACAAGGGGAGATCTATAAGTATAGATAAAATCATAAGGACATCTCGCGATAATTTAATCAAACAAGCTGGAGAAAAATACGATCCTCAAATGACAGTAGTAAAAGCAAAATGACTAAGATTTTGAGAAATGAAAAAGGCACTTGAAGAAAGCAAAACAATAGAAAAACAAGAATTAACAAAAGAAGAAATCATTGAAAAAGAAAATCTATCATTCAAATTACCAGACAAAATAGATAAAATAAACGAAATGGTTTCTATTATAAATAATTATAAATGAGAGATTCAAATCCAGATATGAAACAAAGAAGTATCATTAAATGAAGAATGATTACATAAAATCAAAGCCTTGTTATTCAAAAGTTAATTTTATTCAACATTCAAAATTTATAATTTAACATTTCAATAATGCTTTCTCAAATTTTAAAAGAATTCTGACTATCAGAAAAAGAAGCTAATGTATATTTATCATGCCTAGAATTATGACATGCTCCTGTAAGTTCTATAGCAAGAAATATCAATGAAAATAGAGTAACTACTTATTCTATATTGAGAAATCTAGTCAAAATCTGAATAGCTCAAACTATTATCAAAAATAAATCAACATACTACAGCGTAATTTCTCCTGATAAATTATTGAAAACACGAGAAACTAAATGTGAAAATCTAAAATCTAAATTACCAGAATTTATGGCAATTGCACATAAATTTGATAACAAACCTCAAGTTCAATTTTTTGAATGACTAGAGGGTATAAAACAAGTTTACGAACAAATCATACTTTCTGGATCTGAAATGGAAAAATGAGAATCTTTCCTTACTTTTGTAGGTACTACAGATATAGATCCAAAGTTACAAAAATATTTAGTAGAAGAATTTGTACCACGGAGATTAAAATTTAAGACCAAAACCAAAGCTATTATTTCAAAAAAATCTCTTAATCAATCTTACTCCAAGTATAATAAATCCAAACACGATAACTTAGTTATAGATGATCCTATTTTTGATATGGCAAATGAGATAGTTATACACTGAAAAAATAGAGTATCTATACTGATGTATAGCCCCACAGAAATGTCATGACTCATTATAAATAGTCTTACACTACATAATTGACTCAAAAGTATGTTTAATCTCATTTGGAAACTCCATAAAAAGAAATAATTGTTTTTTTCCTAATTTCCGATTACCAATAAACTAATTACCAGCATTAAATTTGCAAAAACAATCAATTCTGTTTATAATTATTTGCCATTTATTTTTTGATAGAATATGGCAAATACTTTATGAAAAATAGTGAAATCTTGAAAAGATAAATTTACTAAATGGGATAGTAAATTAAATTTTGTTATACCAGAAAACATGGCAACATATCAAGGAATAAATTGAAAAAAGGATGATAGAAATCTCATTTTATGACAAGATAATTTTCGTTTTCAGATTTGAAAAATGGATAAAAAAAATGAAACAATATATTCCAAAGAAATAATATTATGATGATTAGAATATTTACTCAAAAAAAATTGAAATAATGGAAAGATAGTCATCCAATTACGACCAGATTTAGCAAGATATTTATGTAACGAAGATCAAAAAGAAAATTTAGATACCATATTAACTTTTGAACAAGAAAAAGAAACGATAGAAAAACTTATTAAAAAATATCTTAAAAAAAAATCTGATCAAATTGAAATCGTAAATATTTCTGATCAATATCCAGAAGTTTTCAATCTTTTAAAAGAACAGGGGACTAAATGACTAGAAAGTAAAGAAAAACCTAATCTTGATATTAAAGATTTTTCAGTACTTAATTTACTAAAATATCTTTATCGAGTAAGTCGTAATAATAAAAAATTTATGCAAATAATTTATAATACTAAAAGTCACAAACAAAAACAAGAAGATACAAAAGCAATCTGAGAAAATGAATCAGATTTTTATGCTTTGGTAGAAGTTGCTATACGTATGTATGAAGTCATCAAAGGCATAAATATACAATGATGAATAGATAGACAAACTAAATATGATAGGATTATATGATGAATACTTTATGGAAAAGATATCGATAATTTTAAAATAAAAGATTATCAAGAATTATCAGAATTACATAATTTTTGTAAACAGATTAATCCCGAAATCAATTTTGAAAGAATATATATTGCGACAAAAGAAATTAGAGAAATAGAAGGCAAAAAGATAGAGAAAAGTAAGATAAGAAACAAACTTATATGGTATACAAGCTTAGCATTATTATCTGTTCTATCTTGAGTTGGTTGATATCAGATTTCAGAGTATAATCAAAAAAAGACACAAGAAGAAAAAGATAAGGCACTTTTAGAAAAAACTCTTTTAAATAGACACTCTAGAAAAGCTTATTTTGATTTTCGAGAAAGGAATAATACATTATGACTCAAGATGAGAATATCTGAATCTTCAGAAAATATGTATAGTGACTTTTTACAGATATATTGATCATGAAAAGCAGATGAAAAAACATTAATCTATTTAAAAAGACTTATGAAACAATATTATATTGAAGCAGATAGTAATTGAGTCTTGATAAATATAGATAAAGTATATGATCCATTTCTAGTCCCAGAAAAACTACATAAATTATTAAAAACTTTTATATCTCAATATTCACAATTTCTTAGCGAATCATGATTTAATCTTATTCCTTATCCAGAAATGAGAGAATATAACAATGCCTGCAAATATACACAAGAATTAAAATGAAATATAACGGCAAATTATTCTGAATGATGACCGACTTGAGATTGGACATTAAATATAGAATACGATTCTACTAAGTATCAAAAAGAGTACGATAAACAATTACAAGAATTTAAATCAAAATGAATTACACAAAACTATTATCCTAAACACAACTTAAATGCCAAAAGATACGGCCACTACTTACACACCAACTGAAAACATTACGACATACTTATAGTATGGAATGCGGATAATAAAAAATTTCTTTTAGCTTATGAATTGGAATACGGAGAAAATAATTTTGATCCAAAACAATCGCATTTATATAAAAAGACCGACTGAGAAATAGTTGCAAAAGATTTTTTAGAAAATCGATACTATAATTGAATATCACCAGAAGACCACTTTGCTCCATAAACACATGTAGAAAATATTCTACTACACTTTATTAAACAATAGCGTTGAAAATAATACGCTATTTTTTATTCTACAATCGTTTTAAAAAATGTCAATAATATTTTATTAGCTTAAAATCTATTAAAAAATGAAAAAAACAATTTCAATTCTATTGGCTGGTATAGTAGTACTATCCACACTTACTTGATGTACAAATACATCTACACAAACAAAAACAGACACAAAACAGACAGTAAAAGTATGAGTCATAGCACCATTATCTTGACCGGCAGCAAATTATTGAGAAGATGCCATAAATGCATACAATTTTATAACAGAAAAATTCAACACTGAAAATAAAAATATCCAAATACAATTAGTTATAGAAGACAGTAAGTGTGACGCAAAAAGCGCTGTAAGTGCCGTACAAAAATTGATAAATATAGATAAAGTACAGGCTATAGTATGAGAATTATGCTCTTTAGCTACCATACCAGCAGCTAAAATAGCACAAGCAAACAAAGTTGTTATGATATCTCCAATATCTAGTGCCCCTGAAATAGCAAACATATGAGAATATGCATTTAGATATTACAACGATAAATATGTAACTCAAGTGTTATGAAAATACTTAAAAGAACATAATGCAAAAAAAATATTTGTATTAGCAGAAAATACAGATGCTTGTATATGATATTTAAATGGCATCAAAGAAAATTTCTCATGAGAAGTGATAAGTGAAACCTATCAATCAAACGAAAAAGACTTTTGAATAATAGCAAAAAGAATCAAAGATAAATCAGATCAAATAGACTATTTAGTATTTTTACCAAATAATGATGGTAATGTTCAATCTATAATAACATCACTAGATAAAGAATGACTTCTAGAAAAATTAAAATGAAAAATAATCACAAACGAACTTATAAGTTCAAGTCAAACATACACTGCATTATGAAACAAAATAGATGGAATAAAAACAACACAGTTAGTTAATTTAAACTCTCTATGAGAAAGAGCAAACAACCTAATAAAAGATTTTCAAACTAAATTTACAATCACCTCAGATCCTTTATGGACAGTACTTGAAGCAGAATCTTTAAATATAGTATTGGATGCTATCAAAACCAATTGATATAATTCAGATTCAATTAAAAATTATTTTAATAGTTTCAACTGAGCATCACAAAGAGATTGATATTTTGGCAAATATTATTTCTCACCACAAAGAGATGCTGTATGACTAAACTTTCTAGTTTACGAAGTTAAAGATGGTAAATTGATAAATAGTAAATAATTTTAATTCTTATAAAACATTTCAAAAATGAAAAAAACAATAACCTTAATATTAGCTTTATTGGCACTTATCTGACTAAGTTGATGTACAACAAATAACCAAACAAAAGAAATTAAAACCGTAAAAATATGAGTAATAGCTCCTTTATCATGACCTTGAGCTAGTTTTGGAACGGATTGAGTAAACTTTTATAAATATATTACAGATGAATTTAACGCTGAAAACAAAAATGTTCAAATCCAATTAATAGTTGAAGATGGTAAATGTAGTGGTAAAGATTCCACTTCTGCCGCTCAGAAACTTATAATGATAGACAAGGTGGATATGATCCGATGAGGCATGTGTAGTAGTGAAACTATCGCAGCTTGAAAAATATCTCAAGCAAATAAAGTTTTCACTATAGCACCTGTATCTAGTGCACCAGAAATATCACAGATAGGGGATTATGTTTATAGGTTTTATAATGATACAGAGACCGCTAAAAATCTATGATCTTATGCTTCTCAAGAATTTTCAGACATAGCTTTATTCACAGAAAATACAGATTATGCAATGTGATTAAATGCAAAATTTAAATGAGAATACTCATGAAATATAATTTTAGACGACACATTTCAAAGTGATGAAAAAGATTTTGGAATACTAGTAAATAAACTTAAATGAAAACAGATAGATTGAATAGTTTTGATTACACAATCAGAATCGACTAGTATAAGTTTTCTCAAGGCACTTCAGACAGCAAATCTATTAGAAAATTTTAAATCCAAAATCTTATGAGTTTATGTGTGTTCATCAGATTCATTTCTAAAGACCGCTGCTGATTTAGCTGAATGAATGAGGTGTTTTGATTTGCCACCATTAGAATATCTTTGAGAAAATTCAAAATCATTTATCCAAGAATATAAAAAGACCAATACTATAAATGCATTTCCAAGTCGAATAGTTTTACAAAAAGAAACAGCCGATATGACACTAGAAGCAATCAAAGCATGAAACTATACATCAGATTCAATCAAAAAATATTTTGAAACTATTAACCAAAATAATCCTCGAAAATGATATTTCGGTACAGTATACTTTGATAGCAAAAGAGATCTAGTATGACTTCCATATATGATAGAAAAAATCGTAAACTGAAAAATAGAAAAAATACAAATCATCAAGTAGATTATTTCACATTTATAATTTATAATTTCACATTTCTTTAATGGACATTCAATACATCCTATTAAATACAGTTATATATTGAATTGTAGCACTAGTCATAGCAAACTTTTTCTCATTTGGTAAAATGTTAAATATGAGTATTGGATGATTTATGGTTATGGGATGATATATCATTTACAGTTTAATAACACATTGAACACAAATTCAAACAATGATGATTTTAATCTGATTTATATTATTATATGTTTTAATTAATCGAGCGATATTCAAGTTCTTTCCACATGATAAGCAAAAAGATCATGTAGGAGTAATAGCGACTTTGGGTATTAGTATTATTCTAGAAAATTTAACAAATTATATTTATGGTCCAAACTCTATAAATCTAAATATAATCAGTTTTAATCGGCAGATATTGCTAATAATATTCATCGTATTGTTTGGATTGTTCTATTACATATTTAAACAGACATTACTTGGGGCAATGCTCAGAGGAATAGAGGAAAACAGCAAAACCGTTAGAAGTCTTGGTATCAGAACAAATAAAATTTTACAACTTCTATTTCTCTGAATGCTTGTCCTATTGCTTGTCATAGCTTTTATACTTCTAAATGAATCCAATTTAAGATCATCAGACGGTATATTCTATCTTATAAAATGAATCTGAATCATGATTCTAGTTGGAATTTCAAAAAAAGAATACATGCTTTTCTGAGCTTTACTATACGTATTGATGGAATATCTATTATTTATACAGATATGATTACCAATATCTTATAAAGAAACTTTAATTCTAGTAATTATAGTTTGAGTTCTTCTTTTTAGACCACAGTGACTTTTTACTTTTAGAAAAAGAAAAATCTAAAATGTTACAATTTGCACTTCATATAATTATATCTGCAATTATCTTTGCTATCCTTACTAGTGGATTTAGGTTTTTCATCAAACTTAGATGAACTATAGATTTTTCCTATTTAGCAATAGTTATATTTGCAAGTTATGCATCGGCATTATTTAATATTAATTTTTGACTAGGCATCATAACATCAATACTTTTGTCATTTGGACTATCAATATTATTTACATTCTTGGTATTATTCCTTTCATCCAAACTCAACGATGTATATTTCTCAATATGAACATTTGCCTTATATATCCTTGCATATCAATTGGCATATAATATGGAAAGCATTACATGATGAGCACTTGGATTATCATGAATTTCCAGAAACTTAATATGATCTTTTATGGTTACCAGCTTATCATCGTATCTAATTTTATCACTTATCATTCTGATTTTACTTTTCACTTTTCTATTTTTTTTCAAGAAATCTTATTTTTACAAAGTACTGACCTGACGATGAGAAAATGAAATAGTAGTCAAATCATTATGAGCAAATATTATAAAATATAAATTTGCAATGATACTTATCACAACCTTTCTTGCAACAGTATGATGATGATTGTATACCTTCTATTATCTCTACATAGATCCCTCTAGTTTTCGATTAAGTATGTTAATATTATTGGTCGTTATTTGATTTATATCATACAAATACAACGATCGATGAATTCTTGGTACTTCTATAATAGTAATGTTTGCTTACGAATATCTCAGATTCTTCAAAGTTGTAGATCCTAGTAAGATAGGATATTTCAGAGAAATGCTATTTGGTCTAATAGTCGTAGTTGTAGCATTTATCGTCTTTAGAAAGACTAACTTCGGTAGAGAAAACTAACCCTTAGTCATTCCGGCGCTTGTCCTTTGCGAAGTCAAAAGGGTATTCATTGCAGCCGGAATCTTAGAATTCAATATTTATAATTTTACATTCCCCAAATGCTAACTCTTCACAACATCCAACGATCAATCTGATGAAATCATATCCTAAATGGTATCGACCTCACAGCGCATCAATGACAAGCAATCTGACTTGTCTGACCAAACGGCTGCGGAAAAACTTCGCTACTCAACGTCATCAACTGATTCTATCAAGCAACTCACGGAAGTATCATATTTGATAATAAACATATCACTAATTTATCTGTAGAAAAGAGGGGACAGATGTGAATTGGTAGAGTATTTCAATCTTTTGGAATATTCAAAAATCTGACCTTATTTGAAAATTTAGCATTAGCATATGTAAATAATCTCCATCGAAAATATAAATTTCTACCTACGAGTTTCTTACCACAAGAAAAAAAAGAAAAAATAGATGAAGTTCTTCATGAGCTTGATTTATATTCCAAGAGAAACGAACTCGCATGAAATCTCTCATGATGACAAATGAGGTTACTCGAAATAGCAAGACTTTATCTTCAAGATACTAAATTATTTCTACTCGACGAACCAACAGCATGAGTATCTCCAAAGCTCAAATGAAAAGTTATCCAGCTATTAAACAAAATAATCCTAACCTGAAAAACCGTTATCATAGTGGAACATGATTTTGAATTTCTATGACAATTTGTAGATCAAATCATGGTAATGGATGAATGAAAAATAGTTTTAGAGGGATCATATCAAGATATCAAAAATAGTGAAATTATAAAAGAAATATATTTCGGTAGATGAAGCAAACAACAAGTTAACAACCTCATCAAAAGATCAGAATTAATTAAAGTTTAGTTACTAAAATGTGCTCCGGCGCCTGTCCCGCAAATGACGGGAGAAAAGGAGCTGGCGAGGAAAAAATCGACGAGACTGAGGATTTATGACTTATAAATCTCCCGTCTCGATAAATCGTGACACCCTCTTTTCCAAAGAGGGACAAAAAAAAGCCAAACAAAAAAAACCTAAAATAATAACAACAAAAAAGGAGGATCATTAACATGTCAGCAATCTTAGGAATCATAGCCGGGATTTTACTTTTAATAGCCGGTATATTCATTTTAATCCAAGTAAAAAGTGGATTATCTACTCCCAATTTAACTACTTGGTTTGTAAATCTATGCGTAGGTACAATCAACGCATTTACATTTCACCAAGTTGTTAATTCCAATATATATCAAAGTCTGATTATGTTCATGAGTTTACTTACTCTCTTAGGAATATTTTTTTATACTATGAGTAAGCGTAAATTCGCAAAACTAGATCGACTTGATATAATACTCTTTGTACTTGCAATATTTGTGGGTATAATATGGAAACTCACAGATGATAGATTGGCTAATTTTTTAGTACAGATCGTCATCTTTATAGCAAACTCTGCTACTATTATAGGCTTATGGCAAAAAAAACTACGAGAATACTATATTCCATGGCTATTTGCTGTATCTGCTTATCTTGTAGCTATCACAGGTCTTATACTTAGTTCCAATACAGATTGGCTAGCTTATTTCGGACTAATCCTAAATGGGATCATAGCAAACGGCTTAGTACTAATTCTTTCATCAAAAACAAAAAACTAAAAATCATGGAAAATCTCACTAAACTTTGGATATTAATATCCAACAACAAAATAGACTTATATGTCTTATTTAGTCTTTATTTAATTGTCATAATAAGCAGAATAATACTAATTATTCTAAATCCATCAAGAGATAAATACTCTGGAATATTTGTTTCTTTTTTTCCAGCAATAATATCTATTCTAGGAATCTTAAAGATAAATACGTTTGATATGTCTTTACTTTCCGATACTTGGCTCATCTATATACTTAAAATATTTTTGCTAATGTTTTTCTTCTATTTACTTTGGGATCTTAGAGAAGAATACACGTATTATAAACACGATAAAGAAATTAGAAAATTTAAACAAAAATTAGAACGATTTTGGAAAAGATAATTATAACTAACAAACCTGGATTCGTTTTCGAGCTCCAGGTTTTTTTTGTTATTCTAATCTCATAGCAATTTTACATCCATAATCCAAGCTGAAAAGATTACATTGACTAAGCAAACCAGGGCCGAACAAAATGGCGGATTGTGAGGTCTAGAGTTTTTGAATGCTTTTGGGGCAATGCCAAAAGTATTTCGTCGTCTGGGGGCGAAACCCCAGTAAATAATAAATTAATTATAAGATTCCGGTTGCATTCGCCTAGGCGAAAATAACACCGGAATGACAGTATAGAAAGAGAAAAATGCCCAAAACTATGTCCTAGGGCTTGGGCCTGCCTATCGGCAGACAGGACACAAAAAGCCCCATAAAAAAAATTAAATATTTAAGATTGCTTCTCCGCCTAAGCGGATCGCAATGACTTATTTCTGACTTCAGACTTTTTAAATCACTCCCATAACTAATAAACTCACATAAGCAACATAAATTATAAGCATTATAATACCTTCTATTTTCACTATAGTAGAATCTTTTTTTCATACCAAAATAAAAATAAATAACAAAATAGTTGCAAAAATAGTCATAAGCACATCTCTATCCAATCAAACATTAAAAGGCAATGGATTGATTACAGCACTCAATCATAATATCCAAAATATATTAAAAATATTGCTTCAAATTATATTTCATATAGCTATATCAGATTTCTTTTTCATAGCAGCAACTACACATGTAGCAAGTTCTGGTAAAGAAGTACCCACAGCAACTATTGTAAGTCATATAACAATCTCACTCATTCCAAATATTTTTGCAATATGTATAGCTCCATCTACTATCCATTGTCAACCTAAAGTAAGTCAAATCAATCAGAAAATTATAAATAAAACAGATTTTCATACAGACATCTTTTTCACATTAACTTCTTCAGACAAATCTTTTTCACTCTTTGCAATTCCAAAAACATAATACATAAATATAGCAAAGAAGCTCAACAAAACTAATCAATCAATTCTAGTTATTCCTGAAAAACTAGCTCAATCTATAATAGCATCATTTGCTACAAATCATAAAACCAAAACAGCTAACAAACTAAATGGAATTTCTTTAAATGTTGTAGCTTTTTTAACTGATATAGGATATATTATCGCAGATATTCACAAAATTAACAAAATATTTGATATATTACTCCCCAAAACATTTCATATAACTATACCAGCACTTCATTTTATACTTGCCATTATATTTACAACAAGTTCTGGAGCAGAAGTTCATACAGCAACTATCGTTAATCATATAACAAGATCCGAAACCTTAAACTTTTTCGCTATACTAGACGCTCATTCTACCAATACATCAGCTCATTTTATCAAAAATACAAATCCAATCACAAACAATATATAAACCATTTCAATAAAAACAAAAAATAAAATCTGATTTTTTTATAACAATTTTTTTTCACATTACAATAAATTATATATATTACCAATGAACCAATTCCCAATAAACCAATAACAAGTTACCAATTTCCTTGTTTTATAAAGCAAAATTATTATACAAAATCAGTTAATCCTTTAATCTTTAATCAGTTAATGTTAAAAAAGTTATTAGAATCTTCTCAAAAGATAGCAATATTCTGACACGAAAACATAGATTGAGATTGTGTATGATCTATGCTTTGATTATGAAGTTTACTCGAAAAGCAATGAAAAAAGGTTTCATATTTTACACCATCGCAGCCTAGCAAAATTTTCAATTTTCTTCCAAATATAAAAAAAATTAAAACAAACTTTGACTACGGAAAATATGACTTACTTATATTTACAGATTTTACCTGATACTGACGCATATCAAAATTTACAAAAAACAAATCTAAATATTTTGACGATAACAGACTTATTATCATAGATCATCATGCGGAAACGATTACGCCCAAACATGCAATACTCAAGAAAGATATACATTCTATCAGCGCCTGTGAAATAGTTTTTGAAATAAGCTATAAACGACGAAAAAAATTATATGACAAAAATATTGCTACATATCTATATTTATGATTGACCACTGATTCTGGAAATTTTCGTTTTGATCAATGATTACAGACGCCTAGATTACTAAATAATGCTCTTAAATTAATAAAACTATGAGCAGATAAAAAATCTATCATCGATAATATGTTTCGCACCAAAAGTTTCCAATCAATCAAGTTTATGCAAAAAGTATTGGATAGAATGATACAAGACTGAAATATAGTCTATTCATATTACGAAGATAGTGAATTATCAAAATACAAACTTGACGAAGAAGAAGCTGTTTATTGACAATTTATAATGCAAGATATTAGTTGACCAGATATAGTTATTTTATTCAAAAAAATATGAAAATACATCAAATGATCAATAAGGTCAAAAAAAACAGACGCATCCAAAATCGCTCAAAGTTTTTGATGATGATGACACCGTAATGCTTCATGATTTAAAGTAGAATTTAAGTGAAATTTCATTAAACAAATAAAAGAAATAGTAAAAAAAATAAAACTTCAATAAGTCATTCCGGCGATTTATTTTGCGGCCGGAATCTTAAGTTTTAATTAGTTAATTTAGAACATGGCCGGCTACAATGTCAAAATCCGTCTTATCAGACCCATTATACATTTTCTAATTATAATAACTATTTTTTATGTAACTTATAGAATCCGTCTAGTAACAGATCTAATCCCATTTGTACAATTAACAATACCGGCAATAAATTACTATGAAATCATGTTATTCTCATTCATATCATGAATATGATTTATATTCATCTGAATTTTCCAGAATCTATACGAATTAAACAAACCAATCCAAAAATATTTTCAAACATTTACAAAAGTCCGGACATATCGATTTATAACAATCACTTTCATATCATACTTTTGACGATGATTTATTTTTAATTATTGAATATCTAGATTCATAATAGTTATTACTGGTTGATTGTCTTTTATATTTATATTAATTTTCGATCAATTACGAAATCACATAGAAGCTGTCAAACACAAAAATTCTTGAAACAAAATTCTGATTATATGAAGTGATACTATGGACAGTTATATAGCAATAGAAAAAATAAAAAAATGATTTTCTTTCCCATCAGAATTTGCAAAAATAGATGAAATAGAAGATATAGATCTAAGTACATACTTTATAGTAGTTGCTGCTGGTACATTTGAGAAAACAAAATTACAAGAAATCTTTGAAAGAGTCAGATTTATAAATACTAGATTTTATCATATCTGAGAATGATTCTTCTTGGAAGATGTAGTCTATATGCCAGAAAATATAGATAGTATAATTGCTCTAGAATACAAACATTCTAAATTAGATTGACGATCTATTATATTTAAAAGGATAATAGATATATTTGCTTCGATAATACTAATCATAATAACATCACCAATTATGTTGATTATTGCTATTCTTATAAAACTAGAAAGTAAATGACCTATAATTTACAAAGCAAAAAGAGTAGGACAGAGATGACAAGCATTTACCTTTCTAAAATTTCGTAGCATGTATACACATTTAAGTGTATGATACTGATGAGAAAAAGCGGAAAAACTATATAAAGACTTAATCAATTCTGATCAAAATATTAGAGAATGAGTATTGCCAAAAATTAAAAACGATCCCAGAGTAACAAAAATTTGAAAGTTTATCAGGAAAGTTTCTTTTGATGAGTTGCCACAATTATTCTGCGTCCTGGTAGGTACAATGTCTTTAGTATGACCTAGACCTCACCTACAAGACGAAGTAAATAACTATGAGACTCGACAAAAAAGATTATTTAGTATAAAACCATGAATCACAGGATATGCACAAGTATTTGGTAGAGAGCTAGATTTCCAAGAAGAAGCTAAATTAGATTTATATTATATACAACATCGATCATTATTCCTTGATATATATATCTTACTAGCTACACGATGAGTAGTTTTCAAAGGAAAATAACTATAATGTGCTCCTTTTTTTAAAGGAGCTGTCGTGAACAAAGTGAATGACTGAGGATTTTAATTTATAAGAAAAGCTCTCTTAGAAAAAGAGAGCTAAACATTGTGGTCCAGACAGGACTCGAACCTATGACCTCCTCCTTAAAAGGGAAGCGCTCTAGCCAACTGAGCTACAGGACCAAAAGACGTAATACAAATCCAAAATTAAAAATCAAGACATTTTATAAAAAAAATATATAATATAATGACTTTTTGAGAGAATACAGAAAGACTACAAAATTACATAAAAAATAATTTAAATCTCGAAAATAAATCTGAAAAAGAAATTTCAGAAATTTATCAACAACTTATAGATTGTATTACCGACCACAATCATCTCTACTACATTGAAAACAATCCTATAATTTCAGACAAAGAGTATGATGAACTTTTTGATTATCTAAAAAAAATAGAGGAGTACTTCCCCTACCTAATATCTTGAAATTCTCCTACACAAACATTGATTGGTCAAATAGCCGAATGATTTAAGCAAGCAAAACACACAACAAAATTATTATCGCTAGAAAATACTTACAATGCACAAGATCTTTTGGATCGAGACGAAAGAGTTAGGAAAAATTTAACTAAACCAGTCATTCTGAGTGAAACGAAGAATATAGAAAAAAATTTATATTCTTCACCTTCAGAGTGACAGACAAATGTCATCCTGAGTGCGTCTAGGCGTACGAAGGATATAATTTACACTATAGAACCCAAATTTGATTGAATCAGTGTTGAACTCATTTACAAAAAATGAAAATTACATCAGGCCATCACACGTTGAGATTGACTTGTTTGAGAAGATATTACAACAAATGTAAAAACTATTAAAAACATCCCCACTAAACTTTGAAACATTGAAACATTGAAACATTGAGACATCGCCGTTAGAGGCGAAATAATGATGCCCAAATCAGTTTGGAAAAAATTAAATAATGAAAGAGAATCTAATTGAGAACAGCTATTTGCAAACACTAGAAATGCAGCAGCCTGAAGTATAAAATTATTAGATTCATCGGAAGTATCCAAAAGATGATTAGTTTGCTACGTTTACGATATCTTAAATGTCATTCCTGGCGAAAATTTGTCATCCTGAGAGTCAACGAAGGATATAAATTTAAAACAACTCTGACTCCCTATTTTCGATCGACAAAAAACATCAGACAATATTTCCGATGTAATAAATATTTGCCTAAACGAAGAAACCAAATCATATTTAGATAATCAGGATTGCGATTTTGATTGATTAGTCATAAAAGTAGAAGATAATACTCAACGTGAAATTATTTGATCCACAGAACATCATCCTAGACGAGCCGTAGCATATAAATTCCCAGCTCAACAAGTTTCTACTCAGATACTTTCAATAGATTTTCAAATAGGTAGAACAGGGATTATCACCCCAGTAGCAAATCTTTCTCCAGTACAACTATCTTGAGCTACAATATCTAGAACTACTCTTCATAACTTTGATTTTGTAAACACTAAAGATATAAAAGTCTGAGACTATGTACGACTCCAAAGAAGTTGAGAAGTTATTCCTTACATAGTATCAGCAATAAAAGACAAAAGAAACTGATCTGAAACAACTGTCAATCCACCTACAAAATGTCCTATTTGTAATTCAAAAATAATCAACGAAGATATTCACTATTATTGTTCAAACGAAAAATGTCCCTGACAAATAAAAGCTAAATTACAACATTTTGTATCCAAAAATTGTATGGATATAATGTGAATAGGGGATAGTATAATAGAAATTTTGGTAGATCAGAATTTAGTTTCAGATATTTCGAATCTATTCAAATTAGCAGATCAAAATTATCAAATCTTATTACAAAAATTTCCATGATTTGGAAGTAAAAAAGTAAGTGAAATAGCCAATCAACTCATAGAAGCCAGAGAAAAACCGCTATGGAGATTGTTAAATTGACTATGAATATGACACGTTTGAAAAAAAACTGCAATAATGATAGTAGATAGCTTAATAAATTATTATAGTCTCCAAGATGAAGATTTAAGTCCACTAGAAAATCTAATTAAACATATAACAGACCAAGATTTTCTCAATTCAATATTTGGCATATGAGAAAAAACAGTTCAAGAAATAATAGATTTCTTCAATAACAAAAACAATATAGAAATCTTAAAAAGACTTGAAGAATTCTGATTAAACTTCGATCCTATCAAATATTACAAAGACAAAGAAAATATTTGAATTTTTGAATGACTCAATAATTGATCATTTTCTATTACTTGATCTTTTCCTATATCTAGAGAAATAATCATCGAAGAAATGCAAAAAAATTGACGAACATTCCATGAAAATCCTAGAAAAGACACAGAAATTATCCTTATATGAGATAAACCTTGAAGCAAAAAAGCCAAAGCAGAAGAACTAAACATAAAAATAATTCAATGACGAGATTATATCCTAGAAGAACTTCCATTTCTTTCAAATATACCAATATCAAATTCCCAATTACCAATTACAAAAAAACCATTTTCCCAAAGCTTATTCTAGTCATTATATAAAAAAGTATAATTTATAGTTGATTTAATAAATCAATTAGATATTTTCTATTTACAAAAATAAAATATAAACCTAAAAACAAAATAAAATGGCAAAAGTAAAAAAAGCAAATAAAAAAATATTTGTGATTGACACAAATGTTATTCTTTACAACTGGAGATCTATTTTAAATTTTGATGAGCATGATATAAAAGTATCTATCAAAGTCATCGATGAAATAGACACCTTCAAAAAGGGTAAAGAAGAAATCAATATCAATGCTCGTAAATTTACGAGATTTATTGATGACCTCAGAAAAGAAAGGATTAAAAAAGAAGGAAGAATGGTTTCCAAACTTTGTAATGGAGGAGTATCATTGGGAGAAGGAAAGGGCACTATAGAAATAGTGATGCAAAAATCCATAATTCAGGATGTAAAAGAAGCATATCCGGAATCATCAGTAGATCATTATCTCTTAAGCATGGTTTACGAAATGTCTAAGGACAAAGAAATCGAGACAATTCTGGTTACAAAAGATGTTAACCTACGTATCAAAGCAGATTCTTTAGGATTATATGCAGAAGATTATGAGTCTGAATATATAAAGGACATTGATTCTTTATATAAAAGTCAACAACTTATAAATGATCCTAAATTAAGTGATACCATACAATTACTTTACAAAAACGGAAAAGCTCCATTTCCAAAAATTGAAGGACTCGACCCAATTCCCAACATGTGTTTAATTTTACAAGCAGGGAAACAACATTGTCTTGCTAGAGTAGACATAGAAAGAGAAAAAGAAGAAAATGTTAACGATAGCAATGAGTTTGAAAACAACAATATAAATAAAAACAATCCTAGTACAAAAAAAAATATTGAACTAATTAGAGTTTCGAAAAGAACTGTTTCAGGTATCGATACTCTAAATTCAGGACAAGCTTTTGCAGTCGATGCTATAATGAATCCCAATATTAAACTTGCTTCTCTCATCGGTCCGGCTGGCACTGGTAAAACACTAATTGCAATTGCTTGTGCATTTGAGAAATTATTAAAAGTTCAATGTAAACAAGTATTTATTTCAGCTGCATTGGTACCTGTAGGTAACAAAGAAATCGGTTTTTTACCTGGAGATTTATATGAAAAAGTCTCCCCGTATATGCAAGGTTTGTTTGATAACATGGAGTTTGTAAAAACAGAAACAAGCAAAAAAGATGCTAAAAAAATCGAAGCTTTAATAACTCTACAAAAAGATGGTGCAATGAAGATTCAACCTCTGAGTTCTATAAGAGGAAGAAGTATTAATAACACCGTCTTTGTGATAGACGAGACACAAAACACCACCCCACATGAGGTTAAAACTGCCATCACAAGAGCTGGTAAAAATACTCAAGTGATATTATGTGGGGACATTGAACAAATCGATGCTCCATATCTAAGCAAAGCAGACAATGGATTGATCCATGTTATTTCCAAGTTAAAAGGACAATTTATTTACGCAAACATATTCCTTGATAAAGGAGAAAGAAGTGAACTGGCAACTTTAGCAAGTAAACTTCTATAATCTAATAAATTTTCTTAATGAGTAGGGTTGTTTTTTACGACTCTACTTTTTATTTACTCAAAAATTCTTTTATAAAATTTTCTATCTCATTAAACTTTCAATCTATAGTTTCTCTTTCTTCTCTCTTAAAAGGACTCAAAACATATTCAGCTACATAATCAGAATTCGCAGGCCTATCTACACCTATTCTTATTCTATAAAATTCTTCATCTCAAAATTTATCCATAATGTCTCTGATACCATTATGACCAGCAGCTCATCATCAAAGTTTGAGTTTAATTATTCATACTGGTAAATCTATATCATCGTGAATCACCAAAATATCTTTTGCTTCTATTTTATAAAAATGAGCAATCTGACTCACTGCTCATCAAGAACGATTCATAAATTCCATAGGTTTCAAGAAAATTACCCTTTGTTGGAAACTGTCACCCTGAGTATTATGAAGGGTATAAGTAGTCTGCACTACTTCTCATCAAAATTTATTCTCATAAAGAAATAATTCTCATAAAAACTTTCATTCATCATTTTGTAATTTATCAATCATCAAAAATCATACGTTATGTCTCGTATTTTTATATTGTCATCCTGGATTTCCAAGTCCAACAACTAACTTCATTTTCTATAATTCTAATTTAAAGTTTTATCAATGTTAATCTACTTTTATCGTGAGTATAACGAACATTTATCGTCCGCTATTGCTGACTTTTATCGCGAACGTAGTGAGCTAACGCATTTCTTTTACAAAGAATTCTAACTTATCTCATATTTCTATTCTTTTTGATGTCCTGGTTTTGATACCACATTCTTCTCCTTCTCATACTTCCTTAACCTGATCTTTATTTCTATGTAATGATACAATATCTCAATTCCCAAGAATCTCATCTCATCTCATTATCCTAAATCTAGCATTTGCCATAACCTTTCATTGAACAATCTTTCATCATATAGTCATATCTTTTCATTTAGTATAGAATATTCAAAGTACTTCCATATTTCATATCACAAGCTCATATTCTTCAAGTTTAATCATTCACTTTGTAAGATCAGTCAGATAATCGGTCAATTCATATATTATATCAAAGCTCTTCATCTCTACCTTCATTGCCTCAGCTTTCTTTTTCAATAAAGCATTCATAGAAAGATTAAATCAAAGCAACAATGCTTTTGACGCTTGAGCAAGTGATAAATCTGAATCACCAAAATGTCCTACATCAGTATGCACAATTTTTATTATAACATTTTCAGGCAATGCAATTCAAGCAACTGCTTGTTGAAGAGCCTCCAAACTAGAAGATCAATCAGATTTCAATATCAATCTAAGTTCAGAAATTTTATTGTCCGTAGATTGCAATCATGATAAAAATTCTTGAACAGCAGAATCAGCAGTCTGTTTTTTGTCTTTATCTTGGATTATATTTACCCTTTCATTAGCTTCTTTTTCATTTTTCACGACCTCTATCATACGACCAGGCTCTGGCATTGCCGTAAATCAAAGAATTTGAGCTGGCTCTCCTCCTGTAGCACTACTAATATTTTGTCATTTCCGATTTTGCATTCTTTTTACTTTTCAATAAGTGTTGTAAGCAACCATTATATCTCATACTTTCAAAGTTCAAGTCAAAATAATTATACTAGTAACTACTCATTGTTTGGGATCTTTATGTGCATCCAAAATCACTCATACAGCACTTCTATCAGGATTATATTTAAGATCAAGCATTTCAGCTTGTAAAAGTATGTTCTCAAGAAGCTCAGGGATTCACTGTCATGTCTTAGAAGATATACCAACTACTGGAGTTTCTCCTCATCGATCCTCAGGAGTTAATCCATGTTTAGCTATATCAGATTTTATTTGTTCAAAATTATTTCAAGGTTTATCTATTTTAGTTACAGCTATAATAATAGGCACTCAAGCAGATTTTGCATGGCTTATAGATTCCACAGTCTGTGGCATCACACTATCATCAGCAGCGATTACTATCACAGCTATATTTGTAAGCTTTGCTCATCTTGCTCTCAAACTAGTAAACAATTCATGTCATGGAGTATCTATAAAAGCAATTTTTTTTCAATTATGATCTACTACAGACGCTCATATCGATTGTGTAATTCATCAAGCTTCTCATCATGCAACATTAGTTTTTCTAAGATAATCCAAAAGAGAAGTCTTACCATGATCTACATGTCACATTATAGTAACTATAGGAGCTCTCTCAATAATATTTTCTGCTGATTTATCTATATCAAGGACTGATTGTAAATCTCCAGTCATAAAACTCTCTACATTCATTTGCGCTTGTTTTTTCTTCAAAATTACTCACAAATCTGAAGCTATTAAACAAGCAGTATCAAAATCAAGCGAAGAAGTAATTCACGTCATTATTTTATTTTGAATCAATTTTTTCATAATCTCTGGAAGTGGCACTCATATTTTTTCAGAAAATTCTTTTACTGTGATTTTTTCATCTATTTCCACCTCTTGCTTCTTTATAAGATTAGCTGAAGTAGCTGCTATCTTTTCTTTTTTTACAAATTCCGGTTTATTTTCAATTTTTTGTGAAGTTTGATTTCCTTGAATATATCTATTATTTGATCATACATAAGGTGGTTTTTTGTGTTCTCAAGGTTTATATGGAGGCCTATATGGAGGTTTTGACTGCCTATTATCAATTTTGGGTTTGTTATCAAAAGATTTAAAATGTGGTTTTTCAGAAGA
>Ga0172367_10001546_pt1 | contig 33080 bp, 39 predicted proteins | sample Lak10m_FD_114542 | JGI IMG/M metagenome (GOLD analysis project Ga0172367, IMG submission 114542) | Freshwater microbial communities from Kabuno Bay, South-Kivu, Congo - kab_022012_10m | ecosystem: Environmental > Aquatic > Freshwater > Lake | place: Democratic Republic of the Congo: South-Kivu...
AAAATGTCTAAAAAAATGTCTAACGAATGTCTAAATGTCAGTTTTAGACATTTGGTAAAAAAATTGTTTATAAATTTTCAAAATTAAAAACATATGATAACATTATTTAAAGATCCGTTGTTTGATGTGTTCGATAAGGTTTTCGAAACATCTTATGTTGGTACATCAATACCTCAAATCAATATTAGTAAAACAGAAAATGATTACAAAGTATTGATGAGTGTTCCTGGTCTCACAAAAGAAGACATAAAAATCACTACAAAGGATAGTGTTTTAACTATTTCTTTTGAAACAGAAGAGAAAACAGATAAAACGCAATTTGTAAGTAGTTTTAGAAAATCTTACATATTACCAGATGATGTCAAAGAAAAAGACATTGTAGGTAAAGTTGAGAATGGGATATTGGAACTGATATTACCAAAAGACAAGAAAAAAAGTTTAGAGAGACTAATTTCTCTAAATTAAAACTAAACCCCACTTATGTGGGGTTTTTTATTTGATATTTATATGTTATATTATTCATAAAAAGACTATGGCTATTTTATCAGAAAAAATTGAGGGTAACATGATTGAGGTGATTATTGAATCCTCGAACTTGAAGTCCGCATCTTACAACACCGAATCTAAGGATTTATCGGTGACTTTTAATAGTGGTGCTATTTATGAATATAATAATGTTCCGTGGGAAATGTTTACAAAATTTAGAATGGCTAAATCCCAAGGAAAATACTTCAACGAGAATATCTCAAGAAGTTACAAATATACCAAAGTAGGATGAGTTTATTTGAAGAATTGATTGAGGATAGGGAAGGAGATGAAAAGATAGTAAAATCTTTTAAAACAAAGGATACACTATGTTCATTGATTTTTCATAGACCAACCTTAAAAATGAGGGAGGATGTCAGAAAAAGGTTATTACAAATATCTGATGACTTTATTGACTCCTTAGGTGTTGAATTTTTCATACACGATATAGTCCTCACTGGCTCATTAGCAAATTACAATTGGTCTGAATACTCTGATGTTGATTTACATGTTTTAATCGATTTAGATGAATTAGATAAAGATAATAAAAAAGATTCAATCGCATTACATTCAATAATGAAGGAGTTTTTCGATGCGAAAAAAAATGTATGGAATGAAAAACATAATATTAAAATTAAGGGTCTTGATGTTGAACTTTATGTTCAAGATGTCAATGAACCACACATTTCCTCAGGGGTTTATTCTGTGTTAAACGATGATTGGATTATTCAACCCAAGAAAGAAACACCTAATATTGATGATAGAAAGATTTTAGATAAGGGTGAGGAATTCGCTAAAAAAATCGATGGTCTTGTTAATTCTGATGAAAAAGAAAATGTTTTATTAAAGATTGAAGACTTAAGAAAAAAAATCAAAAAATTTAGACAAAGTGGTTTAGAGAGTGGTGGGGAGTATTCATATGAGAATCTAACGTTTAAATTATTAAGAAGAAACGGGTACATCAAGAAACTATTAGATTTAAAAAACACAATAACGGACAAAAAATTGTCCATAACACAATAAATAGACTTATTTTTTTCTATATATCTATGTATTTATAGGATAAGAATAAGTCAATCTTAATTTTTAAAAAATGGCAGATTTAAAACCAATAGGTAGTGAAAAGTTATCGGGTGATGACAAACTAAAAAGAATCCTCGAATTAACATACTACAAGAACTCGAATAATAAATCCACAAAAACTTCACCTGAATTGGTGTCAGAAGCTAAAACCGGTGGTGTATATGGTATTGTAAGAGAAAAGGATGGATACTATGTAAAAAGAGGTCTAAATGAACAATCATTAGATTATATAGGTGGTATGTTTATGAAGAATAAGAATAAGTTTTCATCATATTCTGAAGCACTTAAGAGATTGGAACTTTTAAAGGGTCAAGAAGAATTACAAGAAGCAACAAAATATGTTTTAAAAACAAAACCATCTCAGGAAGAGGCCCCGATGGCTGAACCTCCGATGGATTTACCACCTGCAGCTCCTTCTGATTCGGCTAGTGAGTTACCTCCTATGGCAACAGAACCTTCTGCAGATTCACCCGCACCCGATATGGAATCACCTGAAGTGGGTTCAACGGAAGAACCATCTATGGGTCCTGAAGGAGAGGAAGGTGGTGAATCAAAACGTTCTGACTACATGGCTGAAGTTCAAAAATTCGCTGGTAAGTTAGGTCAAGAATTAAGAGATCAAAAAGATAAAATGGAGAGTGATGATATTAAGTATGTTCTTAATATGGTTATTTCGGCCGTTGATTTAGATAAATTGGAAGACGAGGATATTGAGGAAATAGGTAAGAAGTTCGAAAGAGAAGAAGATGAAATGGGAGGAGAGGAAGAAGTTCCAGCTGAAGAACCATCAATGGGTGACGAAGAAGTTCCCGCAGAGGAACCTGCACCAGAAGAAGATTTAGGTGAAATAGACGCTATGGCGGCTTTAGAGTCTTTTATTGATACTCCAGTTGATATGGTTGGTGAAATGGGTGAAGATGATGAATTAAGAAAATATGCAGATATAGATGAGACTCCTCAAATGGACGAAGAGAAAGAGATTGATTTAGATGAAATAAAAAATAGTATTAACCAAGCTGTTGGTGAGACACTAAGTAAATATTTTAATTAATAATGGTATTAATCTATGTTAATGAAATCGGTTCAGATTACAAAGGTCAAAAACAGTACGAATTTATCTTCAGTAAATCAACTGATCTTGACATAGAGGAATGGTTTGTTATACCCGCATCATCAACTCAACAAAGTAAATCACCAGACATTCAATATGTTGATTTGGTTGGTTTATTGAAAAATACAGATTTAGATTTAGAATTAGTTCAAAACTCCGATTATTTCGGAGTTATTGATGCTGTGGATAATGTAATTGCATTAGCTTGGGAAAAGTTTGATTTTGATGGTGAATTTGATAGATTATCATTTAGGTTTGGTGAATCTGTTGAGTCTGTAACCAAAAAATTAAAACAAAGAAATTATCACTTATTAAAAGAAGAAATAAAATTTAAAGAATCATGAAAAGGTTTGAATTAGTCCAAAAACTTATAAATGAAGGTTTATCAGAAAAAACATTGGTAAATCTATCAGATAAACAATTAGGTGATTTATCCAAAAGAATGTTAGGTGAGGCACTGACCGCAACTATGGCTGATATTAAAAAAAGTCCAACCTTACAAGCCGCAGCTAAAGACCCAAATACTCCAATAAGAGTTGTTGGTGAAGAGGGTGACATCGATGAATCAAAAAAGAAAAAGAAAAAAGAAACCATATACGATAAGGCACTTAAAGATTTAGGTGGAGAAGAAGGTGTGATTAAATTTTTTGACAAAGAATTAAAAAACAAAAAGAAAAGTGCTGTTGTTAAAAAAGAAAATGTAGAAGTTAAAAATTGGTTAGAAACAATTGCTGAAGATAATTTTCATTCTATGACTTCAAAAGGTGAAATAATGGAATTAATTCAAACTAAATTAAATGAGGTTGAGGTTGGTCCTAATGTTAGAAAAGGTCACAATGGTGTTCCTGAATTTATGAGTTATGATGCAATTTCAAATACGGAAGTAAAAGAGGCCTCACCAACAACAAAACCCGCACCAACAAAACCTAAAGTTGATCCAGGTACAAAACCAAGAACACCTTATTCTCCTAAACCAGGTGAAAAATCTAAACCAAAGGCATTAAAAGAGAAGAAGGATGCAAATAAGTAAGAAAAATTTGTTATCTTTAATAGAAAACAATATTAAAGAAATGGCAATGGATTTCGATACACCTGACAGACCCGATCAAGGTTTACAGGACAAGTTATCACAAGGAGATACGCCTTTGAAAAAAACCCCATTACCAACTACTGGAGAAGAACCAAATAAGAATTTTCAAGAAGTTTTGGCTTCAGAAAGATATAGACAAGTAGTAGAAAATCTTAGAAGATATCTTGGTGATAGAACCCCTGTACAAAGAGGAATGGAAGGGGTAATGCAACTTCAACAAACATTAATGAATGCTCACAATACTGTGGTCCAAATTGAATCTAATCATAGAGAAGAGTTAGAACAATTAGCTGTGGAATTGGTGATGAAAGAAATGGGTATACCCGAAGGAGCAATAGAATTTGATGCAAAGATAGTTGGTATGGGTGAAATCGACATGGAAGATTTTGGACATGACGAAGAAAATGAAGAAAATCCCGAACAGGTTGATGTTGAAAATGAGATAGAAATTTTTAATGAGTTACAAAATTTAGATTTAGAAAAGGCTAAAAGAAGAATGATAAATGCTATCATTCAAGGAGCTTCTAAAAAAGGTCACTATATGTTTCATTTGGTACCAGAAAGATTAGAACAAATTACAGGTAATCCAAACATTCTTAATTTATACGGAACATTAATGTCAATAAATGATATTACTTATTGGCAGATTAGTGATCAAATGATTAAAAACTTAGGTGGATCTGCTGCAGGTAAAGAAAGTGCAGAAGGACCTGAGGAAGAAGGTGGACCTGGAAAAGTTGTTGCAAGAGGTATTAATTTTCCTGTTTTAGTACACGAATTAATTAAAGGAACATTAGAATTATTTGCTCTACAAGGTAGACCTGAGGGTGATTTTACAGATATTGAAGATACAGAAGACACCTTAGAAAAAGAAATGTGGGATTTAAGATTAGGTCCCGCGATTTGGGATAGAATTAGAAGACAGTTTCCTGAAGATATTTTTACAGATGAAAATAAAATAGAATTACAAAACTACTTACTTGTTGAGATTTTTAAATTACCAGCTAAAAAGTTTTTAGTTTTTATGAAAGAGGTTTTAGGTGGTTCTGATAGAGGTAAAAGAATGATGAATCAACTAATGGATGGTATTAATAAAATGTTTAATGACCAAGAGTATGAAGAGTCAGTTGCAATGTTTAGAGATGATTTAGAAGACGCAACAGAAGAAACTGAAGACGGTGATATGGATAGTTATTTAAGGTCAATAGGTATTAGTGGGTCAATTAATTTTGACGACGATGAAGATGAAGATGAAGATGATGGTGGTGAGTTAGTTCCCGTAAGATAAACAAAGGTGGTTAATCCACCTTTTTTCATATTTATTATATATGAATTCGAAATTAGAACAATTAAAAGAGTATGCTAAGATTATTAAGGATACACCTTATGCTCTTAAGACATATCTACAAACATTCGATAATACACAAAAAAAATATGTACCATTAGAATTATTTCCTGATCAAATTCAATTATTAAATGATTATGAAAATTATAATGAAAACATAACTAGAAAATATAGACAAGCTGGTGTTACAACAGTTACAGCGGCTTGGATTTCTAAAAGATTACAATTTGCAAAACCGGAAAATCCTGATAGAGTACTTTTAATTGCAAACAAACGAGACACGGCCGTTGAAATGGCCAACAAGGTTAGACACTTCTTGGAACAATGGCCAGATTGGATTAACGTGGGGTTTCATCCTGATAAGAATTCTGAAAGTAGATTTAGATTAAATAATGGTTGTGAGGTAAAAGCCGTTGCTACATCCGCGGATGCACTTCGTGGTTATACACCAACTATACTTATATTTGACGAAGCGGCATACATTGAAGCGGGTGACGACTTTTGGGCCGCATCTATGGCGTCCCTATCAACGGGTGGTAAAATTATTCTCATCTCAACACCAAATGGTTATGACCCAATTTATTATGGTGTATATGACCAAGCAATTCGTGGAGTAAACGATTTCCATATAACCGATTTAAGATGGTTTAAGGATCCTCGTTATACAAAAGACTTGCGTTGGGTTAAGTGTAATGATATATGTCATTACATGTTGAATAGAGAACAATACAATGATGACGAAGTTGTTATGTACGACTTCGATATTGAAAAATATCAAGAATATGTTGAGCAGGGTTATAAACCATTCTCGTCTTGGTTTGAGTCAATGTCAAAAAAATTCAAATACGATAGACGTAAAATTGCTCAAGAATTAGAGTGTGACTTTTTAGGTTCAGGTGATGGTGTAATTCCTGGTGAAATTCAGGAAAACATTGCTAAGAATATGATTAGACAACCCAAGGAAAAATATATGCAAGGGACTTTTTGGCAATGGAAAGAACCAGTAGAGGGACATCGTTATATCATGGGTGTAGATGTTAGTAGAGGAGATAGTGAAGATTTTTCATCAATAAACATTGTGGATTTTGATGATAGAGAGCAGGTTGTTGAGTACATAGGTAAAATACCACCAGATGATTTAGCAGCAATTGCATATAAATGGGGTATATTATATGATGCATTTATTGTGATTGATATCACCGGAGGTATGGGTATTGCAACTTCTCGTAAGTTACAAGAAATGAATTATAGGAACCTATATATTGATGGTATTAATACCCAAAATATATGGAATTATAATAAGAAGGTAATGGAAAAAATTCCAGGTTTAAATTTTAATAACAAAAGAACTCAAATTGTGGCCGCGTTTGAAGAACAAGTTAGAAAGGGATTTGCAATACGTTCTACTAGATTATTAAATGAGTTAAACACTTTTGTTTATATTAATGGAAGACCCGACCACATGAAAGGTGCACACGACGATTCAATCATGAGTCTTTCTATGGCCCTATATGCCGGTGACATCTGTTTTAATCAATTACAAAGAAATGATACAAAAAATAAAGCAATGTTAGAATCTTGGGCGATGTCCGAAAGAACTTACGAACCAAATAAGACCTTTTATTCGTATGGAACTTCATTAGACCCGATAGGATCTATTCAGACAGACCCCTCGTTTTTTCATCAAAATAACCCAATGAATAATTCAAAATCCGCATATCAAGAATATTCTTGGTTATTTGGTAAGAAGAAAAACCTTTAATAATTAAGAATAAATGTTTATATTATAATCAAAACTATTTATATACATGGCCGATAATAATCTCACAGTATTTCAGAAATTAACAAGAGTATTTGGTTTTCCGGGTAGAACAAAACCCGAGAATGCACCCTCTTTCAATTTCTCAAAAGATGAACTTTTAAAAACCGATAGTAGAGAAGAATATGAAAAGGCAATGTTACAAGCTCAACAAAGTCAGTACATTGCAGATAAGTGGACAAAATTAGACCAATCTCTTTATAATCAATCGGTATATTACGAACCAAACAGACTAGCGGCATATTATGATTATGAATCTATGGAGTTCACTCCTGAAATATCTGCGTCTCTCGATATATATGCAGAAGAATCAACTACATTATCCGAAAAAGGTGAAATTCTAACAATATATTCTGAATCAGATAGAGTTAAAAATATTTTAGAAGATTTGTTTAAAGAAAAATTAGATATCAATACTAACCTTCAAATGTGGGCTCGTGGTTTGTGTAAATACGGAGATAACTTTGTTTATTTAAAAGTGGACCCCGAAAAAGGTATTGTCGGTTGTCAACAATTACCAAATATTGAAATTGAGAGAATTGAAGGTGCATCAACAAAAACACCAGGTAATGAAAAAGATTTAAAATTACCGTCGAGAGAATTGAGATTCCAATGGAAAAATAAAGAAATGGAATTTCAATCTTGGGAAATTGCACATTTTAGATTGTTAGGTGACGACAGAAAACTTCCATATGGTACTTCAATGTTAGATAAGATAAGAAGAATATGGAAACAACTTCTTTTAGCGGAGGACGCTATGTTAATCTACAGAACATCAAGAGCACCGGAAAGAAGGGTGTTTAAAGTATTTGTTGGTAACATGGATGACAAAGATATCGAGGCTTATGTACAAAGAGTTGCAAATAAATTTAAAAGAGACCAAATAGCGGACCCAAGAAATGGACAAGTTGATATGAGATATAATCAAATGGCGGTTGACCAAGATTATTTTATACCTGTTCGTGACCCCTCACAAACTAACCCAATTGAAACATTGGCTGGTGCACAAAACTTGGGTGAAATTGCGGATATTGAATACATTCAAAAGAAATTATTAGCGGCTTTAAGAATTCCTAAAGCATTCTTAGGTTTTGAAGAAGTTGTGGGTGAAGGTAAAACTTTAGCCTTAATGGATATTCGTTTCGCAAGAACAATTAATAGAATACAAAAATCATTAATTCAGGAACTAAATAAGATTGCTTTAATTCATCTTTATCTATCTGGACTTGAGGATGAGTTAGGTAATTTCTCATTGTCTTTAACTAACCCATCGGCCCAATCTGATTTATTAAGAATTGAACAATGGAAAGAAAAGGTTACTCTTTATAAAGATGCAACATCCGATCAATCTCAAGTTGGTATTCTTCCTGTATCACATACATGGGCTAAGAAAAATATCCTTGGTATGAGTGATAGTGAAGTTATTCTTGATTTACAACAACAAAGACTTGAAAGAGCAATGGGATTTGAATTACAGAATACTCAGAATGTTATTAAGCGTTCCGGTGTGTTTGACGATGTCGATGCAAAATATGGTATATCTGAAGATGAGAGAAAGGCCGCAGAAGAAAGTGGACAAACCGCATCAGCCGGAGGAGATATGGGTGGAGCAATGGGAGGATCACCACCTTCACCAGAATCAGCGGCGGGAGGATCGGAACCACTAAGTGAAAGTAGGAAATCAAAAATATTGGGTATGTTGGGTGAAGAAAAATTAGATTTTAATGATTTATTTGACATGAACAAAGCACAACAGAATATTTATGAAATAGAAAATAAAATAAAAGACATTTTAAACGATTAAAAATGAACAGTTTCGGAAAAATAAAAACAAAAATATTAGGTAAATTAACAGAATCCTATTCATCAAAGAATAAAACTGAGATGAAGAAAATCCTTAAAACAATAAAAGAAAATGAAGACTTTAAGGATATGTATCTTTTTTACGAGGAAGTTGAAAACAAGTATTTTGATGATAAGGACGTTGCCAAGTTATTTGTTGAGGAACTATCATCAGTGTTAAAGGTTAAATCAAAAAAAATTAAAGACTTTTGTAAGTCTTTGAATGAAACACTAAAAGATGTGGATGTTCAGGATAATGATTTATATTCAGTATTAGACCAATTATCAGAAGAAGATACATTGAATAACTTAGATAAAAAAGTTATTGCAAAAAAGAAATTATACGAACATTTAATAACTAAGAAAGAGATTAAAGAATCCGATAAGGTTTTACATACACAGAATGAAAACCTCTTACATGCTGTTTTGGTGAATAATTTTAACGTTCTATATAATAACAATTTAAGTGAAGAACAGAAACAAACTTTAAAAGATATATTATCAATTCCAACAAATGACCTCGAATATAAAACTAATGAGTTAAAAGAATCTTTGATAAAAAAAATAGACTCATTGTTAATAGAATCATCTGACGAAGAGATGAAATATAAATTAAGTAATGTCAAAGATGAGGTAAACAGTAAGAAGTCCTCGAGAATTAATTACTATAGATTAGTAGAATTAAAAAATGGTCTTGATTAGTCAAGACCATTTTTGATTTTTTCAACATATTGAGCTTTCATTATTTCTTCCCTTCTTTTTACTGAAGGTTTTACAAATTCTTGTCTCTCTCTGAGTTTTTGAATTTGTTTTGTCTTTTGAACTTTACTCTTATAAAGTTTCAAAGCGTACTCAATACTTTTATCGACGTTTACTATTAACATAATATATAAGTATATTAAAAATATACTGAAAATATTTTTTATTTCAAATAATTTTATTTATTTTTTATTTACACCATAAAATTATGAAATATGTAATAAAGTAATGAAAAACGGAAAGTACATCTCATTAGGAGATTACAGGAATGTTAAAATTGGATATGGTACAGTAGATTTTAAAAATTTAAAAACAATATATCTAAAACTTAATTCTTGGGTTCAACCAGAAAACAATGAAGACGATTTTGACTATCTAATAAACAAAACAAGAAGAACAATTAAAGAGATGGTTTATAATTTAAAAAACGAAAATTTTAAACCGCAATGTATTGTGGATTTAGACATAAAGACGAGAGGTATAAAGATTGAAAAAAGATCTTTTATGAATTTAGAGGTCACTTTGTTTATTGAAAAGCAATTTGATGTTAAATCAAAAAATACCAAATCATTAGTCAAGGACATTATTGAAAGGATAGTAGAAACGGGTTTATCTGATAAAAACTTATTCAACTTTAATAAAAACAAAAAATAACTTATATATCGATGTATTTATATAGTATAATTAATTATATAAATGAAGATATTAGGACCAAATGAAACCGGCAAAGGAATTTTGATTGAGTATGATGCCGGTCATGTTTCACCTGACGATAATAAGAAAATTATTTCTGAAATGAAGAATATGGACTTCTCTGAAGACCTTATTCTTTATGCTGTTTTACAAAAATACGATACCCCAAACAAAAATGGGAGAATATATCCTGAGATTATTCTTAAAAGAGAAAATGAAAAATACCAAAATATTATTAAAAAGGGAGGGGCTCTTAATGAATTAAATCACCCATCATCTTCACTAATTGATCTCGATAGGGTTTCTCATTCTATTATGGAAACTTGGTGGGATGGTAAAATGTTAATGGGTAAAATTAAATTGTTTACATCACCTGGTTGGAAAAAAATGGGTATAGTATCTACTAAAGGTGATCAAGCGGCCATGTTGATAATGAATGGTGCTACATTGGGTATTTCCTCTCGTGGTGTGGGTTCTTTAAAAAACGTAAAAGGTCAAAATGTTGTACAAGAAGATTTTGAATTGGTGTGTTTTGATTTAGTTTCTTCACCGTCCACACCGGGTGCTTATATTTTTTTAGACCCATCTGAAAGAGACCAATACCAAGAATCCTTAGAAGAAAAACCAATTGTTGACAATAGAATGAGAAAACTTATGGGAAATTTAGATAGATTTTTATCTAAATAAAAAGTTTTATTCTGTTTTTAATAATAACAGCTCGATTTTTTTATAAAATCATAATATTTATAAGATAATAAAACAAATCAAATGACTGAAAAATCAATTTTAGAACAAGCGTTACTTCAAGTACAAACACTTGAAGAAGCAGTTAAGCAAAATGCAAAAGGTATACTTGCTTCTACTATGAAGGAAGAACTTAATGAATTGCTGAAAGAGTCAGAAGAAGAGGGTCAAAAAGACGAAGAGGTGTCTGAGGGGGATGTTCCTCCTATGAAAGACGTTAAAGAGTCCGATGAACCTAAAGAAGAGGAAAAAGATGTGTCTGAACAACCTGAAGACGAATCTGATGATGAAGAATCTGAAGATGAGGCTGGGGATGATGAAGAAAATATAGACGACCTCGATAATGAAGATCCAATGAAAGGTATCGATTCTATGGACTCAGAAGATGGTGAAGAAATGCCAGAACCATCTGATGATATGGGTATGGGAGATATGCCATCTGATGATGACGATGTTATGGATATGACAGGTGCATCTGACGATGAAGTATTAAAAGTATTCAAGGCAATGAAACCAGAAGATGGTATTGTTGTTAAGAAAGACGGAGACGATATTGAATTGGACATGAATGGTGATGAGTATATCATTAAACTTGACGAAGAAGGTGATTCTGAGGTTGAAGAAGAAGTAAAAGCCGATGAAGAAGCAATCTATGAAATCGAGTTAGATGAAGAAGATTCTGAAGGAGAAACATCTGAAGGTGAAGAACCAAAAGAAGTGGAAGCAACAGAAGCGGCTAGAACATTCGCTAACGACGTAAGAAAACCTGCGAACCAAGGTAAAAAATACAAATCTGGTCGTAAGGAAATGAACGAAGAAGTTGAAACTTTGAAAAAACAAAACTCTGAATATAAGAAAGCGTTAGTATTATTCAAAGAGAAACTTAATGAAGTTGCAGTGTTTAACGCAAATCTTGCGTATGCTACTCGTTTATTCACCGAACATTCGACAACAAAACAGGAGAAATTGAATATTCTTAAGAGATTTGATTCAGTTTCAACTATGAATGAATCTAAAGGTTTGTTCAACACAATCAAAACTGAATTAAACACAAAAAAATCAGTTACTGAGAGTGTAGTTGAGAAAATCTCTTCAACTCCTCAAACATCAAGTTCTCAAGAAGTATTGGCGGAATCAAAAGCATATGAGAATCCACAATTCAAGAGAATGAAAGATTTGATGAGTAAAATAAAATAATAAAAAATAAAAAAACCAAAAAATACAAAAATGGGAGCATTATTAGAATCAGGTATGGTTGGTAACATCGGTCTTAAGCACCTTCGTGTTATCAAAGAAGATACCATTAAAAAATGGGATGACCTCGGATTCCTTGAAGGATTAGAGGGTCACCAAAAAGATAACATCGCACAGTTGTATGAAAACCAAGCGTCTTATTTAATCAACGAAGCAGCAGTTTCTGATGCTAGTGGTTCTTTCGAGACAGTGGTATTCCCAATCATCCGTCGTGTTTTCTCTAAGTTGTTAGCAAACGACATCGTATCAGTACAAGCAATGAACTTACCAATCGGTAAATTGTTCTATTTTGTACCTAAAATTCAGGAAAGAAGCAGTGGAGCACACTATGCACCATTCGGATATCCTAACACAACCGACGCAGTAACTGCAGGTTATAACTCAGAACCAAGAAGTCTTTATGATCGTTTCTACGAAGGTGGTGACGACGCAGACCAAGGTTTGTTCGATTACTCAAAAGGAGCTTTCAGTTCAATCTCTTTAACTGGTACTTCTCTTCACTCATTCTCAAATGGTGATGCTGGTGCAGCTGTTGTTCATGCAACAGGTAGCACTTTATCAAGTGTAATCTTGAAAGTAACTGGTTTTACAAAAACCGGTCAAGGTAAATTAAGTGGTGCAAACGGTAATGAAATGGATACTGAAGAGTTCTTAGCTTCATTACAAGTTTCTTCTGCACAAGTTCAGTCTGGTGCTTCTTTACCATTCAATATCGTAACTCAAAAATACGGTAAAGGTATTGTTGAGTATGGTCAAAAAGGTGGTTCAGGTCTAAGCAGATTTGATGACATTTGTGATGAAGAAGGTGCAATCTATTTAAACATAGACCTTCAAACCTATTCTTCAAGTGCAGGTTTCTCAGACCATACAGTTGCAGGTTCAACACTAATTGGTGCTGACTTCGTAATTACTTATCGTCAATACGAAACACTTGAGTTTGAAGAAGAAATCGGTGAAGTATCTTTCGACTTATCTTCTGTAACAGTATCTGTTACTGAAAGAAAGTTAAGAGCTAGCTGGTCTCCTGAATTGGCTCAAGACGTAAGTGCATTCCACAACATCGACGCTGAAGCTGAGTTAACTGCATTGTTATCTGAGCAAATCGCGGCTGAGGTTGACCGTGAAATCTTACGTGATTTAAGAAAAGGTGCCGCTTGGAAAGCTAAGTGGGACTATAATGAGTGGAAATACGGTGGTGCTTCTGGTGCTACTTTAGTAGGTTACACTCAAAAAGACTGGAACCAAACGTTAATCACTAAGATTAACCAAGTTTCAGCTCAAATCCATAAAACTACTTTGAGAGGTGGTGCTAACTGGATCGTTTGTTCTTCAGAAGTATCTGCAGTATTCGATGATTTAGAGTATTTCCACGTATCAAACGCTCATCCTGAGCAAGATCAGTACAACATGGGTATTGAGAAAATTGGTTCAATTGCAGGTAGATATCAAGTTTATCGTGATCCTTACTTCCCATCTGGTAAAATCCTTATCGGTCACAAAGGTAAGTCATTGTTAGACGCTGGTTACATTTACGCACCGTATGTGCCTTTACAATTGACTCCAACAATGTATAATCCTTTCAACTTCACTCCAATCAAGGGTATCATGACTAGATACGCTAAGAAGATGGTTAACAACCGTTACTTTGGTGTGATTGATGTAAAAGGTTTGACTACATTCAGTTTGGACACTTTAAGATAATCATTGTCTTAATATATAAAAACCCTCGAGAAATCGGGGGTTTTTTATTTTTGGTATATTCCAAATTATTCTTTATTTTTGCTTCTATGTCGGAAATAGATTATAGTAAACTAAGGTTAGATGTCCTTCAGAAACTCATAAATCAAAGAGGTATTGAGTGTAAAATGAAAAAGGACGAAATGGTTAAAATGTTAATTCTATATGACGAGGGAAAATATCGTGAACCACAGAGAGAAACCATTTACATTAAAGATGGTGAAGGTTATAATGTAGGAATAGACTTGAGGAATAGAGAACATCTTTTACAAGTGAGTAGAATAATAGAAAAAAAAGAAGGTAAATCCTTAAATCGATACTCTGAAAATAGAGTTTGGTATTGGGTACCTAACAAATTGATATGAATTGGATAGAATATTTTTTAGGATTAGCAGAACAAGTTAAACTTAAATCAAAAGACCGGTCTACACAGATTGGTGCAGTTATCGTTGGAGAGGATAATGAGGTCCTTTCTACGGGTTATAATTCATTTCCAAGGGGAATGGATGATTCTAAATTAGAACGTCAGGAAAGACCTGAAAAATACTTCTGGTTTGAACATGCGGAACGTAATGCAATTTATAACGCAGCTCGTGTAGGGACACCACTAAAAGGTTCTACAATATATCTTACTTCAGGGTTACCATGTATGGACTGTGCTAGGGGTATAGTAAATAGTGGAATTAAAACTGTTTACTGTAAAGAGGTATGTACCACAAAAAATAAGGAGAAGTGGGAAGAATCTCAAAAGAAATCACTCCAACTTCTCCTTGAATGTGGGGTTGTTGTTAATTATTATTAATTACCAAGTTCTACAAGCCCAATATCTTGCTTTCCATCTTGGTCCTGGATTATCACAATTGTGTCTAGCTCTAAATGATTTTCTTCTTTCGGGATTATTCTTTTTAATTTTCATTACTTTACCCTTTGCAGATTTACCACCAAACCCAAAATTTACTTTTACCACTTTTCCTTTATCATTCTTAACATAAACTTTAAATTTCTTAATATCACCCTGCATAATTTTTCCAAGTTGTACCTTTCTTCCCTGATATTCTGCCTCGTTTAAAAGGTCTGTGACTTCGTAATTAGTTTCTTCGATTGGTCCATATTCATTTTCATAAATGAATGTAATATCTTCATCTGATAAATCTAAATCACCACTCAAATATAATTCTTTACATTCTTCTAATAATTGAAAAAAACTATCTGTGCCTAATTTGTAAACATTTTCTAATAATGGTTTTTTAGAAATAATATGATATTTTAATGCGTTTGAAATTTCTATGTTTTCAGTAACCAATTTTGGGTGTTGGATTGCTTCCTGAATTGAGGATAAGTCCAATTTAATTTTGTTTTCCATATTTTCATCAAATTTTGTCATTGTTGGTTTATTACCTTTACCAACTTTGGGTTCTTTTTTTTCCGCCCTTCTTTTTTGAGAAGTCATGGCCCTTTTTTCTTTTTTACTGTATGAACCCGCAGTTTTTGGTGTGTCTTTCGAAACTTTCTTAGAGGGTCTACATTTTGGATACGCTTTACCATCCGCATCTTTTCTACCACAAGGAGGATGTTTACCATCAACCTTTCGACTTACATCAACCCATTTTTCTTTGAACCATCTTCTAAGGTCTTCTTTTAAAACCTCACCATTAGATAAGGATTCATTAATGTATTCAAAATCTTCTTCGTTTACAAGTATTTTCATAAACTATTTTTTACATTTTTTCCATCCACCACCTTTAGATTTATAATTCTTCGCAGCCCAACCATTTGCGTATGCTGAAGGATAAACGTCAAATTTTGCTTTAGCTGCCGCTTTTGAGGCGGCCCATTTACCTGGGTCTGTCGGACAATTTTTACTCTCGTCTATTTGATACTCTTCACTTAAGAATGAACTATCGGAATTGTTTTCAAGATATAGGATATACATCTCAATATCAGTCATATTAAAATAATCCAAATCATTATCATTAAACCATTGAATGACTTCTTGTCTGTTAACTTTATTGTTTATTTTTTTAAGACATTTAATATCGGAAGCGGATATTGAATCATCTTCCACATCCTGCTCATTAATATTATGACTGTAATCGTTTTTTGTTTTATTCATTAAAAAATCAAAAACCTGATCTAATAAACTTTTTGCTTCAGATATGTGGTCTTGGGCCCAATCATGTTCTTTGAGTATATTGTCAATCATTTCGTGATCCTCATTCATTAACAAACCACATTGTCTTTTCATTTGTGAAATGTTTTTAAAAAACATGTAGTTTTCATGTTTTAAATCTTCACCCTCAGATAGAGTTTTAAGGTGTTTCTTAATAATTTCTTCTAATTTCATAATATATAAATAGTTTACTTTTCTGACACTATTTCAAATTTTATTTCATTTTCATAAAAAATTTCTTCAGAATGTGTTTTCCCTTTAATTTCTATAAAATATTCTCTCGGGATATAAATTGACGTATCAAGAGTAAATGAGTTTTCGTTTGTGGTATCAATTTGTGTCCAATCATGAACTATTACATTAGTTCTACCTTCTTTGATGTACATTCTATAAAAAACTTCATTAAATAATATGGTTTTAGATTCATTTATAGATTTAAAAGTTATTAAAATTTTTCTTTTTTCACCCCTGATGATTTTTTCATTTTGTTTTACACCAAAAAATTGAATTGCATATCTATCTAATTCGGTTGGATTATCACCAATACTATATAATGATGTATATGGTTTTGGTATGAATCTTTGAGTAATGTTAGATATTGAAACTCCGTCAATACTTAGATTTTTCCATTTGTCAAAATAAAACCTCTTACCGTCACAAATTACCCCGTCTAAACCAAAACTTACTTTATAGATACCTTTTCTTATTTTAGTAGTTGTCAGACCTGTAAGACCGACAATTTCAGTATTAGTATAGTCTAATATGTCCACCGTTGGTTCATCATCTAAATCATAGAAATTTGTACCCTTAGTTATGTATAAGTATAAATTTTGAGTTACCTTTATAACGAAGTTAGTTCTATCGTCGTTTATTCTATCGTCAAAAAATGTTTCAACGTAAGGTTCAAAAAAGGTTTGTGTGTACTTACTAAAAAATGCAACTGATTGGTCAACTTCTGCATTTAAATCTTGATATAAAACGGCGAATGCTAATCCTAAACCATGATCAGTAGTACCTGTTAAGACACTGTTCACGTAACTTGTTACATCTACGTTAATGTCTTCATTACCGTTGTCAAAATGAATAGTTTCTAAAATCGTTGGGGTTGTTGAATAGATTCCCTCGGATGTCCAAGAATTTAGGGTTGTTCTATTAAACCAGTTTGATGGTCTTTCATCAAAGGTATTATTTCCAGTGGTAAAATCATATCCACCATCTTCATAATCAAAACCCAAACCTTCGTCCCAAAATTCGGGAACCTGAAATAATATTAAGTCAAATGAATTGGTTCTTTGTCTACCAGTACCCCTTTTTGCACCTAAAAATGTTTCGTCCCCGAATATGGTATTTGTTAAATGAAGTGTGTGAGTGGTTCCTGTGGTAATCACATAATCACCACCATTGATTTTGGATTTTAAATCATCAAAGTCAATTTTAAAAATAAATTTAGAAAAACCACTACCATAAAAAATCTCAGTTGTTGGGTTTTTTGCAGTATTAACCTGAGTATTTTTAATTATGGTGTTATTTTTTTCAAAATATGAACGGAAATATGACATCTTTTTTCTTTATAAATATCAAATTAATTGATTCTGATTGACCCGTTCAGTAAATCATTTCTCATTGTTTCAATTAATTTCACCAACTCGCTATAACTTTTAAATTGATTATTTTTAACAAATGGACCGAGTACATTGTGTTCATGTTGAAATAGGACATCAATAACCTTTTCTAAAAGTAGTATAAGATTCTCTCCCCTGACCACGGAATAAGTATTTGGTTCTATTCTCTCAATATAGTCATTTTGTGTTAGTTCGTATTTGTCCAATTTTTCAAAAGGAACCGGTTTATCTGTTTGATTGGTATCTGTAGATAAAAAATAAATTTTATCCGATTTCAAAGATGAAAAAGATTGTTCACCACTTTTTTTATCAAATACAAACTTCTCTTTTTTAATTTTTTGAGGTGTTACTTTTGGAAAAACATCACCCAAAGAAAAAATCAAACCACATTTAGGTCCAATGCCATACATTGTAATTGACGAGAATATGTTCTTTTTAAAGTTATCATTATCATTGTTTTCCATTAAACTTTGTTTGGGTCTAAAATAAAATGGATGTAAATCTCCTTTTTTATATAGTGGATTGATTTTTTTTAAATCATCCTCATGTATTGTTAATAAAAAATCTCTAATTTCACTTACTAGAGATGTAAAATCATCAGAAGATGGTAGAACTATTCTATGTGTTGGGGATGTTGTATTTTTCTCTACATTTACTAAATTTAGTAATTCACTAGGTATGATTGTATTTTCATTAATTCTATTTGTCTTAGTTAAATCTCCAAATGGGGTTTTAAGTTTATATACATAAAAGTCAACAGCATATGGTGTAGTTAAATTAGTATCACCTGAGTTATCAACCACATCATATTCAATTAAATAATTTAAATCCTTAACTTCAACTTTTTCAGATTTTATTTCAATTATCTTTTTTTCTAATTTATGTGGATATTTTTTTAATGTTAAAACAGAACTTTTTGTTGACATAATTGGGTATGAATATATGTCCTGTCTGTCTTTTGGAGAGGCCCTTTCTTTAGATAAAAGTTTACCCCCTCTTAATTGTAAACCATTTTCAGTGAATACTAAATCTGACCCGTATTTACCATAAATTCCATAATCTGTATTTTTTACAACCGAACCTTTGGAGGATTTTTTCTTGTAATTACCTTTATTGTCAAATAAATCAGGTTTATGTTTTATACTAACACCATAGGTTGTATTCGTGATTTGTGGCGAAAAACTTTGGTCATTAAAATTGTGTATTGTTGTAAATGGACCCGCGATATATTCAACGTTCACGTTTTCTTTATCTGTATTATAATTTACAATTTTTACCGCTTGGTCAACTTCAGGAATAAAATTTATGTTTGTCGGTAAAAATGGGTTGGCAACAAATATATCATTATCTGAAAATGGTTCATAATTATCCGCTCTTTCTTTGGATGAAACATAATCAGAATATCTAACACATCGTATTCTACCCAATCCTTTTGGGTCCGTGTTGTCAATACATATACCGAGATCAATTGATTTCATTATTTTCTAGTTCTTTTACCTATTTCTTTATTTATGTTATCATACATGGATTCGACCAATTCTAAATGCCTTGTCAAATCAACAATTAATAATTTTGTTTTTTCAAATTCAATAGATAGCGTTTCTAATGCATTGAATAAGTCTTTATTAGATTTATTTTCTACATCATTAGATGTTTCTATTATTTTATTTAAATCAATCATTTTACAACATTTTACCCACACTATTTAAAATTCCCGGCGGTATAACTAAAGGACCAACAGGTGTTGGAACAATTATTTCTTTGTTTGTTACTTTTATAAATGAATTTGTATCTAATTCTTCTGTATTACCATCTATTATGGATTTTATAATGGTTGGTAGATTATTGTCTTCACCAAAAATGGGTCCTAAGGATATACCCGCATTTTCTAATCTTTCCATAATATTCAATTGTGCCCTATCTTGACTATATCCGGGTAATTTATCTGAAAGTCCAAGTAAAATACCGGGTATACTGATTGGGGATCCAAGTGATAATGCGTTTTGTAATGTTGTTAGGATTACATTGAATATTGTGAAACAATCTTCAATACCCTCTTCTAAAAGTTTTGTAAGTAACGCAATTAATGCCGTTATGATAACTACATATCTTTTATATTTATTTTTTAATATTTTATTAACAAGTACAATTACAAATGCAATTAAGTCTACTTTTATAAGTTTCCAAAATTCTCTAATGAAAAGCCAAAATAATTTTTTAATGATTGACCAGAATAATTTACTAAGCTCTTTCATAGTATTTAAAACATCAAGAACTTGATTTATACCAGCTTTAAATATTTTATATAAAATTACTATTGGTAAAAGTATTTTTGGTGATAATGCAGACATTAATAGTGCTTTAGGTAAATTAAGAATAAATAAATTCAATAAATTTAAACTAAATTGTAGTTGTGGTATTGAGCTGTCTGATTTTGAAAATGCGTCTGTTGCTGTTCTATTTAACGTACTATCCACCAAATCATTTAAGTTTTTTTTGTAACCCAAATAAACAAAGTCCTCCATCATATTTTTATTAACAGGAACTTCAAAATTATCACAATCTTTAAACTTTAATACTTTTCTAAATTTTGCATCTTCATCATCTATATCAATACCCTCAACATCATCAAAATTGAAATAAAATTCAACGTCTTCATCATTTTCGTCAAATAAATTAACAGCATTTTGATTAGATAATTCGTTTCTTTTTGTTGGTGTCCCACATATGGCCATTAATTTATTTAAAAGCCTGTTTAAATTATTTAAACCTTTATCAAATAATGGATGTGATTCACCACTTTGAATTGTCATTAACATTGAAGTTTTCACAATATGTTGAATATCTGGTAACTCTATGGATGAATAATAGTTATTTAAGAAAGTTTCTGCTGTATCAAAATTTACAGTTAATCCTGAAATATTCCATTGTTGATCATCTGTGTCCCAAAACATTTTTAAAATAGAATCTCCTGATGCTGTTCTCATGTCAAAACCTGACGGATTGTCAAACGAGTTATATAGTTCAGTATTAACTTTGACTTTTGACTCAGTGGACCCCGTTTCGGGTTCATAAACAATTTTGCCGGTTGCAGAACTCGGGTCGACTGTGAGTGCATTTAAAAAATCAAATTCATTCGGTTTTATATTTAAAGAATCTACACCAATTGTTTGATTTGTACCACAAATACCATCTGATGCAAAAAAATGTTCTTTTACCGTGTTTAAAATAATTTCTTTTGATTGCATTAACGTTTTATCGGCCCCCGTTTGTGCATGATATTTTAATCTATTTTTTGAAAATAACTTTTCGGGAATTGGTTTTCTGTTTTTATCTAAACTACTGTTTCCTGATAAAATAGAGTCAGTAATCTCCATAATTTCTGAAAAAATATTACTATTGTTGTCTTTGTTTTTTCTTCTATTAGTTAAGAAATCATCTAACTTTTTACCAAATAGTTGGTCTGTTGACGGTAAATCTTTTAGATATTTGTCATATACTGAGTCAACGACTTCCTTGGGGTCATCATTAATTCTTTTGATGGCCTCAATTTTAGATTTTAATTTATTCTTAGTATCCTTAATTTTACTCATTATAATTTATACTTTTCTTCAGTATCCGTTGAGTCGTCACTTAACATCTTATCCAATAGTGCTCTATCTTCATCACTTAAGTCTAATTTACCAAGAGGCATTTTACCTCCACTACCCGATGTTTGTTTTAAAAGAACACTTTGTAGTTTTACAAGTGATATTTTCTTTTCTGTACAATCATTTAGTATTTTCTGTTGTTCTTTAATGACAGGTCCAATAACACTCATGTCTTCGGCGTCCTTCATAAAAGACATCATTTTTCTCATTATTTGAGATGCGGTGTTTCTATTTTCAACCACATCGTTATAGATTTCTTGCATCAAAGCCAATGCAGAATCTACGTCTAATGAGATTATATTTTTTCTATCTCTTCCCATAACAATAAATAGAATTAATCTAAAAATCCACCAATAATACCGTCGTAGAGTTTTCTGTACTTTTTAATTGAAATTCTGATTTCTTTTGTACTGAGAGATGTCATTTCTCTTAATGACAGTAGTATTAGATTTTTATTGAATTTGTTCCCATCACCAACCTGAAATATCTTATCAAAGTTTCCAAAAATTTCAAGAAGAGCATAACCTAATTTTTGTTCATTTTCGGTTAAATCTTCATTCTCAATAAATTCCTCTAAATCAATTGTAAGTTTTACAATTACGTCCCTATAGTCTATTGCGTATTCATCCATAGTATAAGATAACTCCACATTATCTTCTATTGATGAGGATATATCATTGTAGGAAATCTGTCTGTTTTGTTCTTTGGTGTCCTTTTGAATTGCACCCATTAAGTAATTCTTACAAATTGTACCAAAGTAAGAATAAGCTTTATGGTTTTTTGTGTGGTCAAACTTATTGATTTTGGTCAACAAGAAGGACATTGTATCATCATGAATCTCTTGAAATTCGAGATCCTTTCTGTAAAGTTTATAACGTCGAATAATTGATTCGACCATTATAATTAGGGGTTCACGTAAATATTCGTTGAATATCTTATTTCTTTCTGCTTCATCGTTACTTTCTAAATAACTGACTACCGCCTTTTCCTGTTCCTCCCCAAAATAAATTTTTTGGGTTCGTTTTCTTGGCATTTAAGATTCCACATATTTTATATCTCGTTTATTTTTAAAGAAAAACTCTTTCTTTGCAGAATCCAACCAAAATTTAACTTCACCTTCCGATAGTTTTGTTTCTTCGTTGTTTTTATAACTCCAAAACAAAGACTCTTCTCTGAAGTTAACATGTTGATATCCAATTTTTGGTACTGTCATTATTTTGACACCATTGTGGGTTAATCTCAATAATAACTCATAACTAAATGTAAGTTTTATATTTTCCTTAAACATTCCATTTTCTTTGATGACGTTTGTTCTGAATAACCCTCCACTTGTCTGATAATTTTGATAATCTAATAGTACTTCATTATCGATAAAACCTTGTTTTTCAGTAAACCCATACGCCCAAGCGGATTCATTTGTAAAACTAATAAATGTACCTTCTACGTTAACATCTTTCACAACAGGTAAAAATACATCCACATCAGGATTTTCTGTCATGTATGTGTTCATCGATTTCAACCAAACTTTTCTAAACTCATCATCAACCTCTAAAATGGAAAACCATTCAGTTTCACATTTAGAAATACCTAAATTAATTTGATTACAAAAACCAACATCACCTGAATTTACTTGATAAACAATTTCTAATTTTTGTGATAAATTAGATAAACTATTTTTAACATTTGGTGGACAAATAATCATTAAAATAACGTCATTGTGAAAATCTTCTAAAGAACTTACTGCGTTATTTAACATTACAGAATACTCATCGTCAATTTTATGTAATGGTAATAATATTGTTATTTTTTTCATACTGTTTCTTCTACTTTTAATTTTTCTAATGCGTTATTAATAGATTCTATTCTTTTGTTTCTAAATGAATTGAATACCGATAAAATATTATTTTCTGTTAAAGACTTAGAATATGGTAAGAGAGTTTCACCCATCTTTTGTGTGATTTCATTTGTCAATTCAACACCCTCTAACCATGCTAATGTATATGTTCCAAGTAATTCTACAATCTTTGATGTATCATATGTCCATATACCATTTTCTGATAACCAATCAGGTTCCATAGATGGTATTTTACCAATAACGGGTACACCACATTTCATCGATTCTAATGGGAAAGTGCCAAAAGTTGATTCGTCATCAATCCATACAGAAACAAAACATTCTTTTAATCCTGTTGAAAATTCCTCATATCCCATTTGAACCATGTCTCTAAATGTAACCCATCTAAGTTGAGGATATTTTAAGTAAAATTCAGATATAATTCTTCTGTGTACAACCCTATCTCTACAACTGATTGCAATAAATGGTTTTTGAGTTTTATCAGACGGACAAAAATTATCCTCGATTATTGGTGGAATTATATGTACAAGAGATTCGGGAAAAATTTCTGAAATATATTTTTTTGATGCCTCGGTTGTTGTAATTACTCTATCAAAACCATAATCTCTCCATCTACTTCCCACTGGAAGTGTTTCAAAAATATAATCTTTTTGTTGTACCAACATTACTTTAGTACATTTAATATTTGATACTTGTTGTAAAATATTTGAATAGTATTCAGGTACTACAAGTACATCATCGATTTTAATCTCTATTTTATCCTCTTTGATTGATACTACTTCCAAATCCTTATATTTATCTCCAAGCCAGTGAGACACGCCTCCATATGTTGAATCTTCAACTAAAATTTTAGAATTAGTACCATTTTCTTTTAAAACAAATGCTAAATCATAAATGTATTTAACGGATGCTCTCGGATTGTTTTTAGTGTCATATGTTAAAAAATATACAGCGTTAGTACTATTTTCTAACCTACCTAATGCTTCTTTTAACTTTTCTATGTTTTCGATATTTTTACTCATCTTCTTCTATTAAAATATTGTTTTTTATTAATGTATTAAACGCGAGTCTAAATGAAAGCGTGGTACCTTTTTGACTAAATGGTCCCATTTCTTCGTCCGTTTCATCAATTTCATTTAGTACCCTTTCAACACACATCTTTATAATTTCATACATGAAAATATTAATCTCTGTCGATTCATTTCCATCTTCATCTTTTATTGTGTTTCCTGTTCTACATCTTGTGGTAATTGCTTCGATGTCGATGTGGTAGAGTTTTCCAAAAATTTCAACCATGTTTCTTTTATTTCTGTTAATTTACTTATTTCTTTTTTATGTGTAAAGTGTTGATTATATGTTGTGTTGAATTTTATTGTGTCTTTATTTTCAGGACATAAATTGATAATTTCTTTAGAGTCAGTAATCCATACGTCACATTTATTCCATTCTTCAGAAATATCTTTAGACTTAATAAATTTTACATTATTACCTAAGAAACCATTTTTTGAAAGAAAGAATAATGTTGCGGGTTTTGATTTACCCAATTCGTTTAAACCAACTACTGTAAAATTATGCTCGGGATTTTCGTAAATTATTTTATTTAAATCCGTAAAAGTTGTTTGATAACTAATACCCGCATGACCAAAAATTTCTATTGGGTATTCTATGTATAAAAAATATTCTAATTCTTCTAACGATTGAAATTGATAAGATGATAATAGGTCGTCGTTATGTATAGGTTCAATAATTTTATATTCAAAATTATTTTCAGATTCAAATTCCGTATCTATATAAGCGTCCCTATAGTGATAATCAAATTTTTGTATGGTGTTTCTTAATACACCATCAATACTCAAATAAATCTCCATGTTAAAAATATAATATGATAACTTTTATAAGTAAAGTTTAATCATATTTTTCTAAGATTTTCCCAATGATTGGATTTCTTACAATGTCCTGACTACCAAATTCAAATACACCCACACCTTTTACATCATCCAATCTTCTTTTAGCATCATACAAACCTGATTTGGTTTTGTCCTTGAATTTATCTGATTGTTCTAAATCTCCTGAAAGAAAAAATTTAGAGTTAAATCCAATACGAGTAAGTAGTAATTTAATCTGAGCCGGTGTGGCGTTTTGAGCCTCTTCGAATACGAGAATAGTATTGTCAACATTCCAACCTCTCATATAAGCCAAAGCCGCAATTTCAATAAATCCTTCGTCTTTTAATCTTTCTCGTGATTCTTTACCAATTATTTTATTCAAAAGATAATATGATGGATAAATGTACGGATCCAATTTTTCTTCTAATCCACCAGGTAAAGAACCAAGTTTTTCTTCTGCCTCTACAGCGGGTCTAACAATTATAATTTTCTCATATTTGTTAGTGTCATCCCAAAGTAAATCAACGGCTTTTTTCATTGCAATGTAAGACTTACCAACACCCGCCGGACCGAAACACAATGTAATTTCGTTTTCACCTAAAATTTTCCAATACTCTTCTTGTGATTTGGTTAAAAACTTTTCTTTTGGTTTTTTTATAATCTCTCTGATTCTTCTTTTGTTGGGTGTAATACCCTCAATTGTTGTGGTAATGTCGATACTCTGTGTAGTCTTACCATTTTTAGAAAACTTTACTCTCAAGGTTTTATATTTTATATACTATAATTATCTAGATAAATGTTATTTACCTGTCGAACCAAAACCACCAGTACCTCTGTCAGTCTCATTTAATTTATCAGATTCAACAAAATCTATTTGTGGGTACGCGATTATTATAATCTGTGCGGCTCTATCCCCAACCATATATTTCTTATGTCCGCTATGTGTCTTTTTAAATGTGGCTTGTAATTCTCCTCTATAACCACTATCAATCACACCCACACAATTCGTTAAACTTAAATCATATTTCCTAACTGATGATCGTGGAAAAATAAGACCAACAAATCCTTTAGGAATTTCCACTGCAATACCAAATCCATAAGAAATATCAAATTCAGATTCAGATATAACAGATGTAATTGTTAAATCCATACCTGCGTCCCCCTCTTTAGAGTAAGAGGGAGATATTGCATCTGGTGATATTTTTTTAAACTTGATAACCATTCCCTTTTGTGAGAACATGTCGGTTTTTATATCCTCATCTAACTTTCCTAATAAATTATTTAAATCACTGATAAAATTAATATCAGTATCATCATCTAAAATGTCCCTCTCAAGTTTTTTTAAATCTTCAATGTATTTTTTTATTTCTTCATTGTTCATTTGATTTGATTTTTTTATCAATAATCCATTTATCTAATTTTTTTAATCTGTCTCTTAAATCATTATCGATTGGTCTAAGACAACATTCAACAAAAACATCTGTGATTCTTTGTAGTTCCTCTACAGTCACAGTTACTCCTGACTGACTAACATATTCTAACGCGAGTTTACTTTGAGATTGTCTCAAAATTTGTATGTCTCTGCTAAAAAATTCCATTTTATCTAGATTTATAATACTCAGGAGTATTTTTTGAATCAATAATACATTCAATTGGCATTTTAACAATGGAGATACTTTCACTACCTCTAGTGTCTCCTGCCCTGTACTTTGATGCAACAATTGTTGCTTCCTCAACTGTCTCCGATTCAACAATGTATTTCAATTTTTGAAGTCTTGGATTTCCATTTCTGTCCATTTGTTCGGTTTCATAACCGATTGTTACTAAGTAATGCATAGTTTTTAATTTTAATTGTTATTAATTGATTTAAAGAATTCTATTCTGTCTTGTGAAACTTTTTTTAATGAATATTTGTCTTTTACGGTTTCATATAATCTATTACCTAAGTCTTCAATCATGTTTGGATTTTCAACTAAACGTTTCATATGTTTCCCCCATTCTTTGTGATTTTTCGATGGAGGAACTATAAGTGAATTACCTTTATTATTGAATACTCCTTGGTCGAGAGCCGATACTAAATCCAATGTATACGGATTTACCCCACTCGCAATTACTGCTTTTTTATGAAACCCCGATTCAATAATTTTTAATTGTGATTTATTTTTATTGAATTCATTTTCAAGTAAAGGTGCAAGAGAAACATCAAATAAATTATAATTTAGTGCATACTTTGTAATATCTCTTGTCCATCTTCTTCTGTAAGGTTTATCCACATCATTGAATGGTGTCTCTAAAAATGTAAAAAGATATTTTCTATATTCTTCGTCAATAACCTTGTATTTGTCAGTGAAAATATTTTCATATCTAAACCATACTGTTTCATGTGGAAGAATATCTCTTTTACGAATTTGATTTGTTTTTTTATCGAGCTCACTTACGGTACCTCGCGTATCAAATCCACATAATACAAATTGTACTTTATCTTTAAATAAATTATGAGTTGATGAGATACCGCTTCCTAATAATTCTAAATCGTATAAATGTGAAGATCCACCTAACCAACCAAATCTAACTTTATCTGATTTTTCAACATTAGATTGAAACTGGGATTCATTTTCATCTACGGCATTTGGAAATACGGCGACTTTTTTAATTCCGAGTTTTTCTTTAATTGTGGTGGCAAATATTGGTGTTGTGGTTAAAACATAATCCACCAATTTTAAAAGTTCTACTTTTTTCTGGGGTACATTATTCTGTTTAATTTGATGATACATCGGGTGTTTTTGATCAACATTCCATAAATCATCAATATCCATAACAGTCTTAATTCCCTTGGATTTCAACCAATTAACTCTTTTTACGTTTGATTCGTGACTTGTTTTATGAATAAAACTATGAAAAACAACAATGTCATAACTTTCAAAAATTTTATCTTCTTCGGGTACATCAAAAGAAATATCCACATGAAAATCCTCACTATGATTTTCTCCAATGTATTTGTATGGATCTAATATTCTATATTTACCAACTCCGTGTGTGTCTGATGGTATTGCTAATATTTTTATTTTAGACATTATCGTATCATTATATGTCTAAATAATAAAGAAAAAAATTCAAAAAACAAAATGTTATTTAGCCTTATTTACACCTGTAATTTTACCTTTGAAAATAGAATCACCAACTTTTAAAACAAGATTTTCATTAATCGAGGCAGTTTGTTGGGCACTTAATATTTGGTTTAGTTTCTCATCCATAACTTTTCTTACTGTATTTTCGATTAATACGGCAATGGCGTTCATATCGATACTTGGGTTTGAAATCGTACCAACATTTTTTTGTTGTGGAGTTGTCTTTTTACTTAAACCTTCTTGTTCCATTAATTTTTTTGCACTTTTAATGAAATCCATGTCAAGACTCTCATTTAAGGATATTTGAGGTAATTGTGGAATTGGGTTATCTATCATTGCCCTTTTAATGGCATCAGGTAGTTTAGATTCATTAATTTTTTGAACAGAGGGAAGACCTGATGGTCTTGGGGTTGTATTTGTTGGGGTTTGGGTTTTCATTAGTTCTTCGGGGTCACTTAATAACATACTTTTGTTAATATTACCCGTTTCAAAGTTTCCATTGTCAACCTTGTTCATTACTTTTTTAGCGTTTACCAACTTTCTCATTAAATCATTTTCTGATATTGGTCCTTGATTCTGTGACATCTTAATTTTTTTATTAATATAATTAATTAACTAACAACATTAAAGTTTTTATTCTCATTATTGTTTCTTGTAACGGTTCCGTTTGAGTTTCTGGTTCAGGTAAATTATCTGACACAGTTATATTATTTTTCTTCAATAAGTCAGATAACTCTTTATTTGATTCTAAATCAAACCTTTTTCTTGTTCCCTCGCCCGCTGATTGATTTTTCCCAAGTTCTCTTTGTGTAGATTTCCAATCTTCCTCTTTCTTTTTATATAAATCTCCAACGGCCTTTTGATAATCTTGAGTTGAAATAATTTTTTGTCCGTTAACATCTTTAGGTTGTAGGGTCTTGAACACATCACCGAGATTATCTTTTTGTGGTTGTGGTGTTGCGGTTGGTTTATCATCAATTTTAGGTTGTGGTAATGGTTCTTTTGATGGTTTTTCAGGTGTTTGTGGTTGTGGTGTTGGTACTTCTTTTTGTTTTACGTCAGGTGTTTTAGTCCAATCGGCAGTAACATACGTTGTAACCATAGGTCCCTTACTTGATTCTGAACCTTCTTTATAACCTGGTCTTTTATTGTCAAATGTTTCATCAGTTAAAACACTTATGTTACTCATTCTATCTACAATAAAGGTTCTCCAATTTGTTTTATTGTACCCCTTTTTTGATACAGATGGAGGTTGTACATATGCTCTAACAATCACATTACCCTTTTTACTCAAACCTATCGCAACAACCTCTGCTCTCACCCTTACTCCACGTTTTACACTTATCTTATCGGGTTTAGTTGGTCCCGAATAATAGAATGTAACAGGATTTCTATTTTTTATTGCATCCACAAGTGGTTTGGTTTTTTTACCAGACAACGATTGTTCTAATAGTATGTTTTTTAGTTTGAATAACATTAAAAATCAGGATACCCCTTTGTTTTATTGTACTTATTTCTTGCAGTAATCTCAGTTCTTAAATTTATATCTGTTATTGAACCTACGTTATTACTTAATTCTCCTTTACCCTTTTCGTCACCACTTGACAAAGCATTTAGATGATTAATTCCATACGCATTTTCTGTATTATATATGTTTCTTGCTGTGTTATCAATTCTTGAATTAATATCCGTTAAACCTCCGATATTACCGCTTGACTCTCCTTTTCCTTTTTCATCACCATTTGACAACGCATTTGGGTGATTAATACCATATCCGTTATTTGGATTGTAAGGGTTTCTACTAATTAATTCGTTCCTTGTTGAAATGTCGACAGACCCCCCTATTTCATTTTTACCTTTCTCGTCACCATCTGAAATTGCGTTTCTGTGATTAACACCATATCCATTATTTTCATTGTAGGTATTTCTCGTAAGACTTGAAATTCTATTTTGAATATCAACAGAACTACCTATTTCGTTTTTACCTTTTTCATCACCATCTGATTTAGCGTTTGGGTGATTTGAATTGTATTCACCATTTAGACCATATGCATTTTTTGAAATATGTTCTTTTCTGAATTGTTCTGCTAATATTTCTAATTGTGTTGCCATATTATAACATTAATTTTTTCATTCTTTCAATCTGTTCAAATAAACCAAGTGAGGTTATTGGTGAAATTGAGTTTTTATGTGAATTACTTTTTATCAGATTTGTTGGAATTTTAAACCCAAATCTTTTTGTGTGTTTTTTGAGGTGTGAATTTTTTCTCTCTCCTGTTAAACCACCCATTTCGTCGGCGTTTTTTCTTGAGTCTTTTCCTTTACTCACTAAGTCTCTTTCTCCTTGTAAAAAAGGTTTTGACCATTTTTCCATTCTATCCCCACCACACAGGTTGTACTTAATTAAATCTTTCTTTTTATCCATGTTGTTGATATCATGAATAATTCTTTTAAGTTGTCCGTACTTTACCTTTTTATCTGATAATATTTTTTTTGCACGATGAACTCCATCAACGTGTTGTCCATTTAAATTCTGTAAAGAAGAATTTATTTGATCCAAAACATCTTGTGGTACGTCGAAAATTCTATTTTTTAAATCTTTATTCATCGTTTTTTAGATGTTTCAAAACATCATTGACACTTAAATTATTCTTCTTAAGTGTATTTTTAAGAGAGTTTAATTGTTTTAAAACAATAGGATTAATTTCTTTTTCTTCTGTTGTTTCACTTTTAGAGACTATGTCATTACTTAAATTCTTTTTAGATAAAATACTTTCTATGTACTCCTCCATAAACTTTTTAGGGTTTTCAACAAGTCTCACCTTATCATCAGGTAATTTTTCATCATAACCCATTTGACCTAATCTTTCTTTTGCCTCATCATCAGGTATCCCTAATTCTTTTTCAAAGTGTTTTTCAGCATCATCAAAATCCGCGTCTATCATAATTGTATCTTTAGCACCTAAAGCTTTACTTAAATCAGATTCCGCCCAATATTTCAAAGATGTGTGTGTACCATGAACACCGTGAATACCCATACTACCCGCACCTGATTTTATTACTTCATCGGTTGTTTTCTTTTGAACGACTCCCTTTGATACAACATTTGGGGGTGTTTTGGTTCTACTGATATTACCATTATCATCAACTATTTCATCAACCTCTTCTTCTTTTTCTACTTTATCGGGTATTTTTTCAAAATCTGTTTTATCTGAGAATTCTTTAGCCCATTTCGACCATTTTTTACCTTTTTTACCTCCTTTACCGGCTTGAGCATAGAAAAATCTTTGTTGTGCTTTAGATGCAAACTTCTCTTCTATAACTTGTTTAATAAAATTATTCATCTAAACGTTTTTTATATAAATATCAAATACAAGGAAAGATATTTATAGAAATATGAACACACAGAATATTTTAGACTTTTTTGGGACAAAATTGAATGTAAAACTAGATTCGTCCGAATTTTATGATTATGAAATATCGAAAGTAGATTTAGACTATGATACTAAGGTTTTAGATTTATCAACACCAATAACATATAGTACCCTTAAAATCAACACCACTTTGGAGGATTATTCTTGTGCAAGAAACACTATTAGTCTTATTGAGGTGAATAATACCGTAAATGATTCAGATTACATTTACTCAGGATTAACCGCAACGGTTGATTATGATGATTTTGTGAATCAAATATCAACAGGATTCACAAATACAATTTTAAATAGTAATGTTTTTACTTATACAGGATTAACAGGTGAAACACATTATTTTACTATTCAGAGTTTTAACAATTCATCGACTTATGATACGGATTTTGGTGTTGCGAGTGAATCTCAACTAATTAGTGGATTTACAACAGGAACAACAAGTGTACTTAAATGTGTGGAAAGATTAGAAGACGAAAACAATTGTTGTCCCTTACCAAACAAATTATCCAACAAACCATGGGCTTATCAATTTATGGAACCCTTTTTAAGTGGGTGTACTGAACATATAGAAAGAAGGGTCGAAAAGGGGTGGTCGTTAGATTTTATATTTAATAGAGAAACATTACCTTGGTCAAGTGGGGGTGTATTTTACTATTACGGTGTGAGAGGATCAAATTCAACATCAGATTATGCCGACAATAATTTATCATTTCAATTCACTTCAGATAGAAGAATAAAATGGGTTGTACATCATTATTCGGGAAATTGTAATACAGATTCAGGTTATACAGAATCGTATTATATTTCCACAGGTCAAACACCACAATTGTGCACGACAGGTGAAACTAAAGATTTTAATGTAACAATAGTTTTCGACAGATATAAAAGATATATAAACTGTGATTTAGAAAATAATGGTGGATGGAATGATTTACTCGGATGGAAAATTGACGAATATAGTGACACGGAAGTTTCGGCGGTAACGTCTACACAATTAACCGAATTTGAGGATACTTACGAATTTTTGAATAAAAAATGGGCAGATGAAAGACAAAGAAGATTGGGGACGCTTAAAATATATTTAAATGGTAGACCCATTTATAAATTAGAAAATTGGGAAGAAATAGTTCCTTCAAATAGGGGAACACAACCGTTTATACAATCATGGGGTGGAGGAACAGGTTTAATGAATAACATTCATAACGGAGTTTGCTGTTTCAATATTAAATCAATAAAATATTATGAGGAACCTTTGGATTTTGTTCATGTTAGACACAATTTCTTAACAAGATTAGATGATTATGATTTCTTTATATGTGGAGAGGATTGTGAGGATGAT
>Ga0172367_10001549_pt1 | contig 33069 bp, 31 predicted proteins | sample Lak10m_FD_114542 | JGI IMG/M metagenome (GOLD analysis project Ga0172367, IMG submission 114542) | Freshwater microbial communities from Kabuno Bay, South-Kivu, Congo - kab_022012_10m | ecosystem: Environmental > Aquatic > Freshwater > Lake | place: Democratic Republic of the Congo: South-Kivu...
CTACCTTAACGAATTCTGCTTCAAGCTCAACAGAAGATACTTCGACAATCTGTTCGACCGCGTTATGATTGCTGCCGTGTCATACAGATGGAACTACCTTGGGGAAAGATACGGATAAGCATATTTTATTATCCCACATGATGATTCGGGTTATTTGCCGCTCATCTTATTTTTCTTAGCCTGCGTAGCCTCTTCTTTCTTCACATCCTCGCCAGCCATCTTGTCTTTCTTCGCTTCTGTGGCCTCTTCTTTCTTCGTATCTGAACCAGACATTTTATCAGCCTTAGTCCCAGCTTCTTCAGTCGCTTCCTCAGTAGCAGCAGCAGATTGTGCGGCAGCATAAGCAGCAGCTTCGCGGGCAGCAGCCTCAGCAGCCATGGCATCCAATTTGGCCTGTTCGGCAGCTTTTATGGAGTCAAGACGTGCTTGCTCTGCAGCTGCTTTTTCTTCATCGCTTGGGCCACCGCCACAAGAAGCGAGGGCCAATGCACCACCCAAGGTGGCAAATAGAAACACTTTTTTCATATCCGTTTTTTAGGTTTAGGTTAAACGTGTGGCAAAGGTATTGTTTTTCACTGCTCTCCAAGGTCAAACCGAATCGCAAAACAATCTGTCTATATTTGAAGCCATATTTTCGAAAATGAGAAGCATTTTGTCGTTCATAGTCGTTACCGTTACGGTTATCGTAGGTTCTTCGTGCACCCGCATTACTGGTTGCACTGAGCCAACAGCAGACAATTACAACACCTTAGCAGACGAAGACGATGGAACATGCGTCCCTTCACGTGACAAGTTGATTGGCAGTTACACGTACACTCGCGTTTGGACGGACGTTTTAACAACCAATGATGTGATCGATTTCGGAACCATACAGATGACCGAAACAAACACAGCAGACAATGGATTCGTAACCAACTTCAATGGCAGTCTTTTTTTGCAAGGCACCGTCTCTCAGAATGACCTGATATACGAAATGCACGCCTACACAACCTACCAGTTCACTGGAACCGGAAAATGGAAGCAAAGCGACACCGTTGACCTAGTATTGGACATTATCTACACAGATTTGGTCTTGGGTGTACCTCAACCATTCACTTACTATTGCACCAAGGTTGACTGACGGCATGGTGTAACCCTGTTAGCATTGTGACGTATGCACTGGCAAACCTAACTACTCGGTTTGCGACCACTTGTACTAACCATACTACTAGGCGCAACGTTGCTGGGATGCCGTAAAGAAGGCTGTACCCAGTTCGGTGCTGAAAACTACGACCCTGATGCAACTGTCAACGATGGTTCCTGCATCTTGGTGCGAGACAAGTTCCTCGGAAGCTTTGAGGTAAACTCGAATTGTTTTACCGACAATTACCTGAGAACGATAGAAACCACCACAGACCAGCATGTGGTTACAATATCCAATATGGCTGATACGTTAGGAACAGTGGAAGCCCATGTTTGGGGAACCGACATTGTGATTGACAGACAGTCGGTACGAACGGGTGTAACCGTAGAAGGTGCCGGTGTTTATGTTGCAGAGAACGATGCAATATCTCTAACGTTCCGAATCAGAGACACCCGAACAGGAATTGAGGTGATACACGACTGTGCTGAATGGTGTACTAAGCTTTGACCCCATTAACGTACCGATAATGTTGAACTCAGTTTTTGTTACTTTCACCTCGAATATCTCAACTTATGCCTCATTGAAATGATGCACAGAAATCTACTCATCCTTGCCATGATCCTGGCAACTGTAACACTTCAAACCTCATGTGTGAAGCAACGCGGATGCACCGATATCAATGCGGACAACTATGATCCCGAAGCAGAGCAGGATGACGATACCTGTGTTCCCACAAGATTGAAATTTGTTGGGGAGTATGATGCTTACGGAACCATTCACAACGGTGATCTGAACTTGGCACCATTCGAAAACGTGGGCGTGAATGTGGAAGATTCGACCGCGTTCGGTCCAAAAGACCTGATAATAGGGGTCAGCAATTTCGATGCTCAGCTTTACGCGCTCAGAGCGGTTGTTAGCGCAACGTACGACCTTACCATCGAACGTCAATCAATTGGCGATTTTACTTATTGGGGTGTTGGAAACGTGAACGGACGCGTACTTGAACTTGAAATGACCAGATTGGAAAAGATTGAAGTAGCGCCTGACGTTTTTGAGAACGACACGCTTTATCTCAACCTGTACGGTATAAAAGACATCGAACAATAACCATATGAACGGAAAGAATCAAATTCCTACTGTTAAAGCTGCCATCGGCATCATTGGTCTGTTCGTTGCGATCGGACTATCGCTGAGTAGTTGCAAAGAAGAAGTCGGCTGTACAAATAGACGGTCTGACAACTACAATCCTGATGCAGTGCGCGATGATGGTTCATGCATCAATGCCAGAGACAAATTCCTTGGTGTTTACGATCTGTTGCACATCTGTTGGCCTGATACCATGTTGCCACGGCCACGTTTCATGACCATTGCAGAGGATGACCTGAGAGAGGAAGAAGACGACATTAGAATCTTGAATTTCGGTGAAGACAGCTTGGTTGTAAGGGCGCTCATAAGCAAACATGACCTTACCATTCCGAGGCAGGATCTCAGCGTAAGAGGCATTCCTATGACCTTTAAGGGAGAAGGCCACATAGATGAAGAAGGTTACCTGACCATCATTTACTCCGCGTGGCTTTTGAATGGGCAACAGGTAAAAGAGGATTGCGTCATCTTCGCGCAGCGGTTCGACAACTAACCGATCGTCATTGGGCTTAGATTTGTGCCCATGACCTCCCCTTTCTGGAAACGGGCATTATCTGCTGCAGGAATCGCATTCCTGAGCCTCCTTCTTTCACGATTGGTGTTCACCATAAATCTGAGAACCTATTTTAATGGAACTTGGATGGAGTTTGCGGAATCATTCGCGCATGGCTTGCGTTTCGATGCAGTTGCCATATCCTACCTTCTAGGGCCATTCTTCATTTCACTTCCATTTATTACAGGAAAGAGATCTGTATTGGCGGCTCTCTTTTTTTTCATGGTAATGCTGGGTGCCATGAATCTCTTGAATTGCATTGACGCAGAGTTCTTCAAATTCACCGCACGCAGATCGACAGACGATCTTTTTGAATTCGCATTCCTAAGTGATGACCTGTTCAACATTGCTCCGAATCTGCTGAGCCACTTCTGGTATCTCCTGGCTGCCTTTTTAGGAATCATGTTCCTGTCGCTTTGGCTTATGAACAAGGTTGTTGTTCCTAATTCTGCCGCAATTGAATGGAAATCGGCAACAGTTCAAACCGTTTTGACAATTGCAATGCTAATGGTTGGAATGCGGGGTGGTTTCGTACCAATTCCTATCGGCATCATAAACGCCAGTGAGATCAGAAACGCCCAACTGAACACGATCGCGCTGAATACACCATTCACCATAATCAAAACCTTCGGCAAACCAGAACTACGAGAATTTGATTCGTTCACGGAAGGTCAATTGATTGAAGTTGAACCCATCGTTTATCCGAATTCTGGTTCAGAACATGGCCTAATGAAACGGAGTAATGTTGTTGTGCTGATCGTAGAAAGCCTTTCACTGGAATACATGGGTTTTCTGAACGGACTGAATGTTGGCTATACGCCTTTTCTCGATTCACTCTGTACGCAGTCGTATGTTTTCACAAACGGCTATGCCAACGGACACCGCTCCATTGAAGGTATTGCAGCGGTGATGGCGTCCGTTCCGACCCTGATGTATGAACCTTACTCAACTTCGCGCTATGCGGAGAATAGGATCAGCAGTTTTGCCAACCTGCTGAACGAGGACGGTTACTACTCAGCGTTCATGCACGGTGGCAATAAGAACTCCATGAACTTCGAGTCGTTCTGCGGACAGGCTGAGTTCAAACTGTTCTACGATCGTGATGATTATCCGAAGCCCGATGAACACTACGATGGCTATTGGGGAATTTCCGACCACTATTTTCTGAATCATTGTGTTGACAAGTTCTCTGAGTTCCAACAGCCGTTCGTTACTGGCATTTTCACGCTATCGAGCCACCATCCGTATTCGTTGCCAGAAGAATATAAAGATCGCTTCCCGAAAGGCACCTTACCCATTCACGAAAGCATTGGATACACCGATGAATCGCTTCGCCAATTCTTTGAGAATGCACAGAAAACAGATTGGTACAAGAACACCCTTTTCGTCATTACGGCCGACCATACTTCGCTTTCCGAACATCCGTACTATCAGTCTCGAACAGGCTCGCTGCGTATCCCTATAATCATGTTGCATGGTGGGCAACCAGAGTTTAGAGGAATTGACCCGCGATTGATGCAGCAGGCTGACATACTGCCAAGCGTACTAGACCTGCTGGGATACGAGAAACCGTTCTTTGCATTGGGCGTCAGTGTTTTCAATGAAACCGTTCCGCACGGTGCTTTCGCCTTCAAGCACGATCAATTTCAATTGCTTCACAATGGCATGCTGACGTGTATGGACGGTGAAAATCCGACATTCATTTTCGACACGCAGAAAGACCCGGAGAATCGGCACAATCTGGTTGAACAACAACCTGAAATGCTTGAGTACGACATGGCGTTCTTGCGAACCTACATTCGCAATTATTCGATAGCCTTGCGTGAAAACCGAATGACCTACGAATCGTGGACTCAGACACAGCCGTGAAGCACAAGATCAGGATCATTGTAAACCCGGTTTCGGGAAGCGGCAAAAGGAAAAAGGTGCTTCGAATGCTGGAGCAACACCTCGATGGTCAAAAGTTCGATTTTGAAATTGTGAAAACTGAACGACATCGCCATGCCATTGAATTGACTAAACAGGCTATTGCCGATGGATGCGAGGCGGTGGTGATAGCGGGCGGAGATGGTTCCATCAACGAAGTTGGCGCCACGCTGGCAGGCACTAATGTGGCCTTGGGTATATTGCCCGCAGGTTCGGGCAACGGACTTGCACGTTCCTTAGGAATTCCGCTTAACGCAAAAGGAGCAGTGGAAAACCTCAACGGATATAACCTGCGAACCATCGACACCGGATTGGTGAACGGCCGTCCATTCATGAACATGGCTGGAGTTGGATTCGATGCCGCTGTGGCCCACGCTTTCCACAAGCAGAAAATGCGCGGACTTTTCAAATATTTCATGCTCGGATTGCGCGAATTGCAGAACTACGAACTCCAGAACTACCATATTGTTGTCGATGGCCGCGAGTTCACCAGAAAGGCGTACCTCATCAGTTTGGCCAACTCGGCTCAATACGGAAACGATGCATTGGTGGCCCCGAAGGCCAAAGTTGATGACGGCCAATTGGACGCAGTGGTAGTGAACAAATTTCCTTTCTATCAGTTCTTCGTGCTATTCTACCGGCTCTTCAGAGGAACATTGGATCAAAGTCCACACATTAAGACCTTCAAATTCAAGGAAATGACCATAACGCAGGAACGGAACGATGTTGCCCATTTGGATGGCGACCCGTTTGAACTGGGCCAAACCTTGGATATCAGAATCAACCCGCAATCATTGAAAGTGATCGTACCGCGATGAACAAACCCAAGAAATCGATCGGATTGGAAAGCCTTGGTTCATTGGTTTTCTCAACAGGAAATACGCAGAATGAAGCTGAAAATACCTCAGAACTATTTGATGAGGTTGATCCTTCTGCCATCGATCTGCGAGTACAATTGGATAAGAAGAACCGCAACGGCAAAGCCGTGACCTTGGTGACCGGGTTTGGGGAACTTGACCCGCAGGACCTCAACGATCTGGCTAAAATGCTGAAGTCGAAATGCGGTGTTGGTGGCGGAGCGAAAGATGGAGAGATCTTTATTCAGGGCGACCACGTCAATAAGGTCATTCAGTTGCTGAAAGGCGAAGGTTTCAAAGTAAAACGAAGCGGAGGCTAACGTGAGGTACTTCCTTCAATTGGCATATAACGGTTCCGATCATAGCGGATGGCAAGTGCAACCGAACGCACCCAGTATTCAGCAGGATATTTCGGATGCAATGGCGCGCATTTTCAGGCACGACATCGACCTGATCGGTTGTGGGAGGACAGATACAGGAGTTCACGCCAAGGATTTTTACGCACACTTCGATACGGAAACGTTGCCGTTGGATGCGGTCGATCTGATGTACAAGCTCAATTCAATGCTGCATCCAAACATTGCCCTAAAACGCTTGTTGAGAGTAACAGACGATGCACACGCACGTTTTGACGCTACCGAACGTAGCTACGCATACCTGATCACCACGCAGAAAGACCCGTTCATAACGCAATTTGCCTATCGGTTCGATGTGAATCTTGATCTGAACGCGATGAATGAAGCATGCAAATTGCTCATCGGAAAGAAGGATTTTGGCTGTTTCTGCAAGTCGCGTGCGCAGAATATGACCGACATCTGTGATGTACGCCAAGCCACTTGGAGCCAAGACGGCAACGTGATCCGATTCAACATCAGCGCAGACCGATTTCTTCGAAACATGGTGCGGGCCATTGTAGGAACGATGCTCGACATAGGTCAAGGAAGAACAACATTGGACGAATTCTCGCAGATACTGGCCTCTGGCGACCGAAGTGAGGCCGGTCGGTCGGTTCCGGCACATGGTCTATATTTGGTGCGCGTTCAATATCCTGCACACATTTTCCATCCATCTCTGTGAGCGAAGTAAGCGGCAAAGCCCTCGATATACAACTTCTTAAAAGGGTTATGAAATACGTGAGGCCGTACAAACGGATCTTCGTATTCACATTTGTGCTCACGGTTCTGCTGGCCATCGTTTCACCGCTTCGGCCAATGCTCATTCAGTACACGTTCGATCACTACATCGTTACGCCCGATCCAGAAGGTTTGTTGAACTTGACGCTGGTCATCGTTGCCGTTCTTTTCCTCGAAGCGATCCTGTATTACTACTTCACCTTTTCCGCAAACTGGCTTGGGCAGACCGTCATCCGCGACCTTCGTTCTGAACTTTACAGACACATCAACGGTCTTCGGTTAAGATATTTCGACCAAACCCCGATCGGAACGTTGGTAACACGTGTCGTAAGCGACATTGAAACCATTGCCGACATCTTCTCCAACGGTATTCTGGTCATTTTCGGAGATATTCTGAAAGTTGTGGCTGTGGTGATCGTCATGTTCTATGTCGATTGGAAATTGGCGTTGATATCACTTTCAACCATTCCGGTGCTGCTGGTTGCCACCAACATTTTCAAGAACGGAATACGGTCTTCATTTCAAGACGTAAGGACGCAGGTTGCCAGATTGAATGCGTTTCTACAGGAACACATAACCGGAATGCACATCGTTCAGATCTTCAACCGCGAAGAGAAGGAAATGGAGCGTTTTCAAGTGATAAACGCACTGCATCGCGATGCGAACATCCGTTCCGTTTGGTACTTCTCCATTTTCCTTCCTGTGGTCGAGATCCTTTCATCAGTTTCCCTTGCATTCATCGTGTGGTGGGGCGCTCGCGAAGTGCTGCAAGGTGGTGTAACGATTGGGCACTTAGTGGCTTACATCCTGTATATCCACATGCTTTTCCGCCCCATCCGCGAACTGGCCGATAAGTTCAATACGCTTCAAATGGGCATGGTGAGTTCCGAACGCGTTTTCAAGGTTTTGGACACGGACGAACGCGTTGATGATAGCGGTACGTTGCAAACTTCGCGCCTTCAAGGAACCATCGAGTTTCAGCATGTTTGGTTTGCCTACAAGGACGAAGACTTCGTACTGAAAGACATTTCATTTACCGTGAACCGAGGCGAAACACTCGCGTTGGTCGGTGCTACTGGTTCTGGAAAATCGAGCATCATCAACCTGTTAAGTCGTTTTTACGAATTCAACAGAGGCGATATTCTGATCGATGGCAACGACATCCGAAAGTATGATGTCAAGTTCCTTCGCTCGAACATCGCGGTTGTTCTTCAGGATGTGTTTCTGTTCTCGGACAGCATTTACAGGAACATCACGCTTGGTGATGAATCAATTTCACGCGAAACAGTCATTGAAGCGGCAAAAACATTCGGGGCGCACCAGTTCATTTCTGAGCTTCCGGGCAACTACGATTACAATGTAATGGAACGAGGCGCCATGCTGTCTGTTGGGCAACGACAGCTTATTTCGTTCATTCGCGCTTACGTTCACAATCCGAGTATTCTGGTATTGGATGAGGCCACGGCCAGCATCGACACGGAAACAGAGCAACTGATTCAGAAAGCGTTGGAGAAATTGATGGAAGGTCGGACTTCCATTGTCATTGCGCATCGACTGGCAACCATTCAGAAGGCCGATAGGATCGTTGTGCTGGAAAAAGGCAACATTCTCGAAATGGGTTCACACCAACAGTTGTTGGAATCGGACGGCCATTACCGAACCTTGTTCGAACTTCAGTTCGGTTAACGGAGGCGGTCAGCTGCGCGCACCAACTCATCATCCTTTTTAATTCCGCGCACGGCCAAACCCAACAGCGCAATCACCAATATCGGAATGATGAGAAACGGACTCAGTTTCGCTTCACCGCCTTCAACCATATCCTGCAATTGGGAAATGTAAAACGATAGTAGCGCAACAAAACCAAGCATGATAAGGATGGCGCCTTGCGTCAGCTTGATCTGAAACTTTCTGTTTTTGAACTGGGCAATGCTGTAGGCCGATAGAAACAGGGCGACAACAAGAGCCCCTGTCAACGGAAATACGTCTTTCACCTTCTGCACCGCATCTGGTGTTTCCAAGGTTACCGACAAAGAATTCAATTCATAAAGTTGGTCATTGGCCGACACACTCACCCAACCAACATTCAACAGCACTGGCAGAACAATAAGCAGACAGGCAAGTAGAAGATAAACCGTTTGAATCCGTTGGATCATGAGTTCAAAATTTAGTTCACAAAGGAAACACATGCAAGCAAATTGAGCCTGAGGATACACACGTTTAATTTTATCAACATGAACCGAACGTAATTGAATTATTATGTATCATTGCCCCGTGATCGTTGGCGATTCGTTCTGAATCCACCATCATAGATCGATTCCAGATAAAAGACTGAAACTGCCAGAAGGCAATCTTTTCCAAATTCAAATTCACATTCCAGTACACCTCATTTGATGTATCAGAAAGAAGAACTATCCAACATGTTGGTTGCCGACCTGCGTTCCATCGCAGAGAAACTTGAGGTAACTGACGCGGCAGGGATGAGAAAAAGCGACCTCGTTGAGGCCATCCTTGCAAAAACACCCGCTGCCGATCCTGCAAAACAGGAAACGGAAGCGAAAGGTGCGGAAAATCGAAATAAACGGAAACGTAACCGTGTAGCCGAAGTGGTTCTTGAAGTCGATGAAGACCAAAGTCCAGTTCAATCCGCGTTGGATTTTGATGATGAGCCACACGCACGCAGAGAACGCGAGCAACGGGAAACAGAAACGAATGCTGAATTCGTTGCTCCTACAACCGAAACCGCTGAAGCTCCACGTGAGGAAAACCGTGAAAGACGTCATCACCGCAACAACAATGGTGATGACCGTAGAAGCGACCGCCAAGAGCGTCAGGAGCGCAATGAGGCAGAGGACGCTTTCTACAATTTTGATGGAGCCGTGATCTCTGAAGGCGTTCTGGAGATCATGCCTGATGGTTATGGCTTCCTGCGTTCATCCGATTACAACTACCTCTCTTCACCTGACGATGTTTACGTTTCGCAATCGCAGATCAAGCTTTTCGGGCTCAAAACGGGTGATACCGTTCGTGGTGAGGTCCGTCCACCAAAACCTGGCGAAAAGTACTTCCCATTGATCAACGTGGAGAAGATAAATGGCCGCGATCCAAGCTACGTGCGCGATCGCGTTTCGTTTGAGCACCTTACACCGCTTTTCCCGAACGAAAAGTTCAATATTGCTCCATCACACAAGGCCGATCTTTCGCCACGTGTCATGGACATGTTCAGCCCTATAGGTAAAGGCCAGCGTGGATTGATCGTGGCGCAACCGAAAACCGGTAAAACCGTGCTTTTGAAGGAAGTGGCCAACGCCATTGCCGAGAATCACCCAGAGGTTTACATGATCATTCTGCTCATCGATGAGCGCCCTGAAGAGGTTACCGATATGGCCCGCAGCGTGAATGCTGAAGTGATTTCTTCCACTTTCGATGAACCTGCAGACCGTCACGTGAAGGTTGCTAACATCGTTCTCGAAAAAGCAAAAAGATTGGTGGAGTGCGGACATGATGTGGTCATCCTTCTTGATTCGATTACGCGTTTGGCGCGTGCTTACAATACCGTTCAACCTGCATCAGGCAAGGTTTTGAGCGGTGGAGTTGATGCTAATGCATTGCACAAACCAAAGCGTTTCTTCGGTGCCGCGCGGAATATTGAAGGTGGCGGTTCGCTTACCATCCTTGCAACAGCGTTGACAGAAACCGGATCGAAGATGGACGAGGTGATCTTCGAAGAATTCAAGGGAACAGGCAACATGGAATTGCAATTGGATCGTAAGATCGCCAACAAGCGCATCTATCCTGCTATCGATATTGTTGCTTCGAGCACCAGAAGAGAAGATCTGCTTATGGAGAAGGAAGCGTTACAGCGAATCTGGATCCTACGCAACCACTTGGCCGATATGACGCCTGTGGAAGCAATGGAATTCTTGAAAGACCGTATGGCGGGAACCCGAAGCAACGAGGAATTCCTGATCTCTATGAACGGTTAATTGACATTGAAATCAAGCGAAAACCCCGCCACGAGAAATACGTGGCGGGGTTTTTCATTAGTTCCGATCTGCTAAGTTTAGCCTCATGAAGAATCCCCGTTCCCAATGGCCATTTTGGCTTTCTATTTTGCTGTTGACGGTTTATTCAGCCTTCTTTTTTGCGCGTCCCATCAATTTGGCCACTGCCGATCTTGGGCGTCATTTGGTGAATGGTGAATTGCTTCGAGCAGGCGTCACCGATGTTCTTTACCACAACCATTATTCGTTCACCGAGCCAAAACATTCGTTTTTGAATCACCATTGGGGAAGCGGTGTTCTGTTCTCAATGGTTAAAGAACTCACTGGGTTTTCAGGACTTTCTATTCTATACATCCTACTTAACGTTGCCGCTTTGGCTTTCATGACCATTGGGGCATCGGTTGGAAAAAACCGAGCGTTGGCACTTCTTCCTGTGCTTTCCATTGTTCCGATGCTCGCATATAGAGTTGAGGTAAGACCCGAAGGGTTCAGCTATGCTCTTTTCGGGCTTTACTTCCTTTTGCTTCGCCTCTTCCAACACAATCGAATTGGTTGGAAACCGTTGCTTATCGGTCTGACGGTGGCTCAGATCGTTTGGATCAATCTGCACATCTTCTTCTTCTTTGGAATAGCGTTGGTTGTCGTGTTTACACTCCATTCCCTAATCAACAACGACCGAAAAAAGGCAAAGGAGCTGGCTGTTGTTGCTGGTGTGCTGACCTTGGCAAGCCTCATGAATCCGCATCACGTACATGGCCTGTTGGCACCGCTCACCATCTTCAACGAATACGGCTACATGGTTGCCGAAAACCAGAATATCCTATTCATGCACGAGCGTTTTGGTAATCCAGAACTTTTCCATTTCGAGATTTTCGGAGTGATTGCAGTGGTTCTCATACTGATGGTAGTGGTTAAACGCAAATGGAAAGAACAATTCGCTGAAACCCTTTTAGCCCTCGGATTCCTTGTACTTGCTGCAATGGCCGTTCGCGGAATTCCATTGTTCGCGCTGATGTTCGTGCCCTTGGCAACCAATGTTCTAGAAGGTGCTTTGAGTTCGCTCAAGTTCAAAACGCGTGAATCGTTGCTTCGACTACTTCCCTACCCGATTCTGGTATTCTGCCTCATTTTCATTTCGTTGAAAGGAACCTACGCATCAGCCTTGTCGCCTTACACGAACATAGGCCTCATCACTGGCATCAATCGTTGTGGTGAATTTCTTCGCAGCCAGCAGATCCCTGGCAGGATGTTCAACAATTACGACTTCGGCAGCTATCTCATTTACAACCTTCACGACCGCCAAAAAGTGTTTGTAGACAACCGTCCGGAAGCGTATTCGATCGCTTTTTTCGATTCAATATACAAACCGATGCAGGAAGATGAAGCGGTCTGGGAAGCCAAGAGCCGCGAATTCGGAATCAATCAGATCGTGTTTTTCCGTTTGGACAATACACCTTGGGCACAACCATTCCTGATTCGCAGAACGCAGGACCCGAATTGGACCGCCATTTATGTGGATGAAGTCTCCATCGTGTTGGTTCGCAACGTGGAAATGAACCGTAAATGGATTGAACAGTTCGGTCTGCCGCGCGATTTGTTCAGAGGAGTTCCGAACTGATGAAAAAAAGGTCCCAGCAAGCTGGGACCTTTCCATTCATTTGATGATGTGAGGCTTACTTTCCCTCCTTCACTTCTTCGAAGTCAACATCGGTCACTTCATCAGCGGCATTTGAGGCTGATCCAGTTGGACCACCCGCATTCTGCCCGTTCTGCGCATCCTGCGTAGCCTGATACATTTCCTGCGAAGCAGCCTGCCAAGCTTTGTTCAACGTTTCCAAAGCAGGTTCAACTGCGGCAAGGTCACGCGTTTCATAGGCTTTCTTCAGATCGGCCAAAGCTGATTCGATAGGTGCCTTCTTGTCAGCAGGAAGCTTGTCTCCGAATTCCTTCAACTGCTTCTCAGTTTGGAAGATCATCTGATCGGCACTGTTCAGCTTATCCGCATCTTCCTTGGCCTTCTTGTCCAACTCAGCGTTGGCCTCAGCCTCCTTCTTCATACGCTCAATATCTGCGTCAGAAAGACCTGATGAAGCCTCAATTCTGATCTGCTGCGACTTGCCTGTGGCCTTGTCTTTCGCAGATACATTGATGATACCGTTGGCATCGATATCGAAGGTTACTTCGATCTGTGGAACACCGCGTGGAGCTGGTGGAATATCGCTCAGATGAAAACGACCGATGGTACGGTTGTCTTTCGCCATTGGACGCTCTCCTTGCAACACGTGTATCTCTACAGAAGGCTGATTGTCTGAAGCCGTTGAAAACACTTCCGATTTCTTGGTAGGAATGGTTGTGTTCGATTCGATCAGTTTGGTCATTACACCACCCATGGTCTCGATTCCGAGAGAAAGTGGCGTTACGTCAAGAAGTAGGACATCCTTCACTTCTCCGGTAAGAACTCCGCCTTGGATGGCCGCGCCTACCGCCACAACTTCATCTGGATTAACACCTTTTGAAGGCGTTTTTCCGAAGAAATCCTGAACCACTTTCTGAATGGCCGGAATACGCGTTGAACCACCTACCAGAATTACTTCGTTGATGTCGGAAGGCGAAAGACCTGCATCTTTCAGCGCGTTCTTACATGGCACGATGGTGGCTTGGATCAGCTTGTCTGCCAATTGCTCGAACTGAGCACGGGTAAGTGAGCGCACCAAGTGTTTCGGAATTCCATCTACCGGCATAATGTAAGGAAGGTTGATCTCGGTAGCGGTCGAACTTGAAAGCTCGATCTTTGCCTTTTCGGCAGCTTCCTTCAAGCGCTGAAGCGCCATCGGGTCTTTTCGAAGATCCAAACCTTCATCTTTCTTAAATTCCTCGGCCAACCAGTCAATGATCACTTGGTCAAAGTCATCACCACCAAGGTGTGTATCACCGTTGGTTGATTTCACTTCGAAAACACCATCGCCAAGTTCCAGAACCGAGATGTCGAATGTTCCACCACCAAGGTCGAACACGGCAACTGTCATATCCTGCGCCTTTTTGTCAAGGCCATACGCCAATGATGCAGCTGTTGGCTCGTTGATGATCCGTCTGACCTTCAAACCAGCGATTTCACCAGCTTCTTTGGTTGCTTGACGCTGTGCATCGTTGAAGTAAGCTGGAACCGTAATAACGGCTTCGGTCACCTCTGTTCCAAGATAATCTTCTGCAGTTTTCTTCATTTTCTGAAGCACCATTGCAGAAATCTCCTGCGGTGTGTATTCGCGGTCGTCAATTTTAACTCGTGGAGTATTGTTTGTTCCCTTCACCACTTTGTAAGCCACACGGCCTACTTCCTTGGCCACCTCATCGAAATTGCTTCCCATGAATCGTTTGATAGATGCAACCGTGCGTGTTGGGTTGGTAATGGCCTGACGTTTGGCAGGGTCGCCAACTTTGCGCTCTCCGCCATCGATAAAGGCCACAATGGATGGAGTTGTTCTCCTTCCTTCGCTGTTCGGGATCACAACTGGCTCGTTGCCTTCCATTACGGCCACACACGAGTTGGTTGTTCCCAGGTCTATTCCTATGATCTTGCCCATTATGATTGAGTTTTTATGATTCGTTAATTGTTAACGACCTGCCCTTTGGCATAGACCATGCCACCCACGAAAGCATGACGGATTCAGGAAAATCTGTCAGTGAGCGAAGAAAGAATCGGAAATTGCTGCCACTTAGCGTGACAAAACGACACCGTTTGTACTGTCAGTTGGGGTCTACAACAAAACCACGACCCGAAGTAAACTGTCCTCCCACCAATTCATCGTAAGACTCGGTGCTCAGGTAAAGGTCTCTCGGAAACGTGACCGAGCTGCGAGAAGAGAATACACCCAAACCATTGGTGATGTTGGTGTACACAGGTTTATCGGTAAGTGCGCCCGAATTAGATGGTTTGTTAATGTCGATGTAGTCGAACAACTCAGGGCCTGCCATTCGGATAAAAATGTCAATATCTTGTGTGTGACCATCAGAATCGTCATCAGCTCTACCGATCTTTCTGGTCACACCCTGTAAGGGTTCCACTTCACTTCCAATTCTGCTGAAGATATTCTCAGAAAGTACCTGCACGGTCCATTCACTTTCACCGTCCAGTTCAACGGTTGCGGCTCTCCACTCGATGTTCTTCAACGTTTCCACACCGTTGACCACTTCACGGTAGTAAAAACGCATCCAAACTTCGTATTGCTTGGCCAGTGTGGCCGTGTTGAATCGGATGCTGTATGGAACGTATTCTCCAGATGTGTTCACCAAGGTCATCCTCTGTGCCAACGTGTTGTTCTCAGATGGTGCATTCCAACGGAATGAGTTGACCCCGATCATTGTGATACGGGAACTGGCAATGACCGAATCCTGAGCACCACCTATCTTTGTCAAAAGAATCTCATAGTCGCGGTCGGTACGAATATTAACGTTGTTCGGTTTGATGGTGTAAAGACGCTGAACAGGGCCGAAAAAGTCAATCGTTCCATCATTCGGGTCACCGGAATCCTTGTTCGAAATGTATATCGTGTCCAATTCCCAACGGTTCGATTGCGAACTTCCGCTGTATTCAACCAACTCCACTTTCAGGTCTTCGTATTTGAAGTAAGATGAGTCTGGACTCAGCGCCATGATGAAAGCGGATTCCTCACCCAAAAATGCCTTCTGAATTCTGAACAAATGACCTCCACCACCATTGCTCGGATTGTCATTCGGATCGAGAATACCATAGACCAAAGGTGTTTCCTGATACTCTCCGGTCAACTGAAAATCAGAATCGCAGCTCGAAAAAAGCATCGCAACCGCAACTAACACCGACACATATCGTAGCATACTCCGTTTCATTTTAAGCGTGCAAAGATAATACCTCCAAACCAGCCATGCCTTATTTTATAGCTTTGTGTCCCACCTCAGACAGAATTAAGCCCTCTTTCATGCGAACAATCTTAGGCTCTGTACTCTTCGTCTTACTCGCAACGAACTCGTTCAGCCAAGAACCTATCAGTTTGGAATTCAACGAAGTAGCGTTAAGAGAGGAGTTTTCCTCGCAGAATGAAAATTGGCCTTATCTCACCACGATGGAAAACCTGTACGTGCCTGATAAGGATGAATATTTCATGCACAGGCGTCACCTGACAAACCCCTACGCCATTACTACCAATTGGAAGAATAACCTTTCCACGTTCAATATCCTTACTACGCTCAAACTTGGTCCCACAGAAACCGAAGACCAATCCGTTGGTGTGATCTTCTTGGTTCAAGGTGATGGAAAAGGAGCAATTGTGTTCGAATTCAATAAGTTCAAGCAGTATCGCATCAAGCAGTTGGTGGGTGCTTACTACAAGTTCATTTCCGGGGATAATGAGTCGAAAGGTTGGGTGAGATCATCCATTCTTGCCAATAAGAATGAATACAATGAAATAGATATCCGCGTCAATCTTCCTCAAATTGACATCTATTTGAACGGGAAATTCCTTCAATCATTTGATCTGATGGACTATAAACCCGGAGGAATGGGCTTTTTGATAGGGCCTGACACGAAGGCAAAATCAGACTACTTCTACGTTTATACCACATCTGATGCTCAAGAAACAGCAGATGTGGAAATGAAAAAAGATGAGGAAAGCAAGTCGGCTGTTGAGCAGCTTTCCAAGATGCGCTACGAACTGGAACAGGAAAAACGCAACTTGCGCGAATGTCAGCTCGAACGTCAGACCGCGGTAACCAAACTAGAAGATGAAATGGCCAACTTGCGTCAGCAGAATGAGCGTTTGGCCATGCAGAACCGTCAGTTGCATGAATTCAAAAATCAGGTGCTGGTGGAGGTTGACGAAGACGTTTTTCTAACCTTGGCCGAGAACTTGAAAACCGAAATCTTGAAGAACCAGAGCCTTGAAGGCCAAGTTCAGATCTACAAGGATTCGTTGAAAATGACCCACATCAAGTACAACAAATTGAAATTGGCCCTATTGGATAAGGCCATCAAAAAAGCCGAACAGGAAAAAGTGATCAGAGACAACAAAGAATCGGCTGATACGAAAGCAGAGATAGAAAAAGAGCTTCAGGATAAAAAGATGATGGCTGAACAGGCTGAATGGGAATCCAAACATCCCGAAGCGGGAACTACTCAGGAAACTCCGAAAAAGGCTGAGAATAAAGAAACTGCACAACCACCAGCAGAACAAAAACCAGTTGAGGCCACTCCCCTTCCTACAAAGGTTAGAGTAGCACAGAAAAAGCAGGACTGATGTCAGTACACAGAAGCGTTAAGAAAGTAACCACACACGTGCTTCAGGAAATGAAGCGCAACAACGAGAAGATCGCAATGCTTACCGCATACGATTACACCATGGCCCGGATACTAGACCATGCAGGTATTGACATTCTGTTGGTTGGCGATTCGGCTTCGAACGTCATGGCAGGACATGAAACCACGTTACCCATTACGCTCAATGAAATGATCTATCATGCTGCTTCGGTGGTTCGTGCAGTGGAACGAGCTTTGGTGGTGGTAGACATGCCTTTCGGTTCCTATCAAGGAAACTCACGGGAAGCATTGGCTTCAGCCATTCGCATCATGAAAGAATCTGGTGGACATTCTATCAAAATGGAAGGTGGTCGGGAAATAGTCGAATCTGTGAGCAGGATTCTCTCTGCTGGAATTCCTGTGATGGGACACTTGGGCCTTACACCGCAAAGCATTTACAAATTCGGAACTTACACCGTTCGTGCCAAGGAAGAAGCTGAAGCTCAGCGACTTATTGAAGATGCTCTCCTATTGGAAGAAACCGGTTGCTTCGCCATTGTACTTGAAAAAGTACCTGCAAAACTGGCGGCAGAAGTTGCGAGCAAACTTCAGATTCCGATCATTGGTATTGGAGCCGGTAATGGAGTTGATGGGCAGGTGTTGGTTACACACGATATGTTGGGCATGAACATGGAATTCAGTCCGCGATTCTTGCGCAGATACCTCAACCTACAGGAGGACATGACCATGGCGGTTCAAAGCTATATTGCAGACGTCCGTGCGAAGGATTTTCCGAACGAATCCGAGCAATACTGACATTCCGTTTCACCATCTGAATGAATCTGTGTGACCAAGCAGTCCATTGAAATATTATTTGAAGACAACCACCTCATAGCGGTGAACAAACCTGCTGGCCTATTGATTCAGAAAGGGCAGGATTCTGACGATGAATCGTTGGAAGAGCTGGTGAAGGAATACATCCGAACCACCTACGATAAGCCAGGCGAAGCGTTCATTGGGGTGGTTCATCGACTGGACAGACCAGTTAGCGGTGTGGTTCTATTCGCCAAGACGTCAAAAGCCCTCGTTCGTATGAACAAGCAATTCGCTGAACGGGAAACGAAAAAGGTGTATTGGGCGGTTGTCATCAAAAGACCACCAGAAGAGAAAGGTAAACTCGTGCATTGGATACGAAAGGATCAGGAAAAGAACAAGAGTAAGGCGTTCGACAAAGAGGCAAAACATACCAAGTATGCCGAATTGAACTATAAAATGTTGGCAGGTTCAGACAATTACACGCTTTTGGAAGTGTATCCGAAAACGGGTCGGCACCATCAGATCAGGGTACAGTTGGCTAAAATGGGTTGCATCATAAGGGGCGACCTGAAATATGGTGCGCCAAGGTCGAATCCGGATGGATCAATTCATCTGCACGCTCGAAGGCTCGAATTCGAACATCCAGTAAAGAAGGAACCGGTGGTTATTATGGCACGAGTTCCGAAGGAAAATCTTTGGTTGGAGTTTGAGAGGATGGCACAGTAAGAAAGCCATGCTCACTGGCTTTTTTGCAACTGATCGTAGGAATATTGGTCATACAGTCCTCCATTCCTAAAACTGACATCCTGTAGCGATTCTTGAAACTTGCAGCTTGCTACTTGAAGCTCATACCTCTAATTCTATCTTTGCGCCTCGTTTAAAGCTACGTACAGATGATATCCATTACGCTACCAGACGGTGCACAGAAGAAATTTGAAAGTGGGGTTACTCCAATGGATGTGGCCATGAGCATCAGCGAAGGGCTTGCCCGAAATGTGCTCTCTGCCAGCGTCAACGGAAAGAAAGTTGAAACGGTGACGCCTATTACAACCGATGCGAATCTGGTGCTGTACACGTGGAACGACAAGGACGGGAAGAATGCGTTTTGGCACTCAAGTGCGCACGTTTTGGCGCAAGCGTTGGAGCATTTGTATCCCGGTATCAAACTAACTATTGGGCCTGCCATTGACAGTGGGTTCTACTATGATGTGGATATGCCAGAAGGCAAAGCCATCAGCGATGCCGATTTCCCATTGATAGAGAAGACGTTCTTGGATCTTGCACGCGAAAAGGCCGAATTCAAAATGAAGTCGGTGAGCAAGGCCGATGCACTGAGCTATTATAAAGGTCAAGGCAACCAGTACAAGGTTGAACTGATCGAGAACTTGGTAGACGGTGACATCACCTTCTGCGACCACAGCAACTTTACGGACCTATGCCGTGGCGGGCACATTCCGAACACGGGTTGGATAAAGGCTGTGAAGATCATGAATGTGGCCGGGGCGTACTGGCGCGGTGACGAGAAGAACAAGCAGCTGACCCGTGTGTATGGCATTTCTTTCCCGAAGGAAAAGGAACTGAAAGAGTACTTGGAACTGTTGGAAGAGGCCAAAAAGCGCGATCACCGCAAATTGGGCAAGGAACTGGAGTTGTTCACCTTCTCGCAAAAGGTGGGACAAGGCCTTCCGTTGTGGTTGCCCAAAGGTGCAGACCTGCGTAAACGCTTGGAAACATTCCTGCAGAAGCAACAGGTGCAAGCGGGCTACGAAATGGTGATAACCCCGCACATTGGCAGCAAGGAACTGTATGTAACGTCAGGTCATTATGCCAAGTACGGAAAGGACAGCTTTCAACCGATAAATACGCCTGCCGAAGGAGAGGAATTCCTGTTGAAGCCGATGAACTGCCCGCATCACTGCGAGATATACAAGTTCAAGCCTCGCTCTTACAAGGACCTGCCTGTGCGCTTGGCCGAATTCGGAACGGTTTACCGCTACGAGCAGAGTGGCGAGTTGCACGGTTTGACGCGTGTTCGCGGATTCACACAGGATGATGCCCACATTTTCTGTCGACCGGACCAAGTGAAAGACGAATTTGTGAAGGTGATAGACCTTGTACTGTATGTGTTGAATGCGTTGAAGTTCACCGAATTCACAGCACAGATCTCGCTTCGCGACCCGGATAACCGCGAGAAGTACATTGGCTCTGACGAGAACTGGGAGAAGGCCGAAGCAGCCATTGTGGAGGCGGTTTCCATGCGCGACATCAACACGGTGACCGAATATGGCGAGGCTGCGTTCTACGGACCCAAGCTCGATTTCATGGTGAAGGATGCCATTGGCCGTAGCTGGCAGTTGGGAACCATACAGGTGGACTACAATCTGCCCGAGCGTTTTGAACTTGAGTATGTTGGAAGCGACAATCAACGCCACCGCCCGGTGATGATACACCGTGCGCCATTCGGCAGTATGGAGCGTTTTGTGGCGGTGCTGTTGGAGCACTGCGGAGGAAAGTTCCCGCTGTGGTTGACGCCCGACCAAGTGGCCATTCTGCCCATTTCTGAGAAATTCAATGACGAGGCAAAAAAGATTTCCCAGTTACTTAATAATTACGAAATTCGCGCCCTCGTTGACGAGCGCAACGAAAAAATAGGTAAAAAGATCCGTGATACGGAGTTGAGGAAGGTTCCTTACATGGTGATTGTCGGTGAGAAAGAGGTCGAATCGGGCAAATTATCGGTAAGGAAACAGGGGGAAGGAGACCTTGGAAGCTTTGATGTGGAGGCGTTTGCGGCCATCATTAAAGAAGACATTGCTCGCGATCTGAACATGAATTGAATGTACATTAAAACGAAATAGACCATTAGAAACCCAAGTAATCCGAGGAGATTCGTAAAGCAGGAAGACCCTCACAAGATCAATGAAAGAATCACCGCACGTGAAGTGCGTTTGGTCGGTGAAGGCATAGAACCTGCCGTATATCCGATAAAGAAGGCCCTGGAAATGGCCGAACAGATGGAGTTGGATCTGGTGGAGATATCACCGAATGCCGAACCGCCCGTTTGCAAGATCCTTGATTACAAGAAGTTTCTATTTGAGCAGAAGAAGAAGCAGAAGGAACTGAAGTCGAAAGCGATGAAGGTGGTGGTGAAGGAGATACGCTTCGGCCCCAACACGGATGAGCACGATTTCACCTTCAAACTGAAACATGCCCACGGCTTTTTGGAGCAGGGCGCCAAGGTAAGGGCGTTCGTGTTCTTCAAAGGAAGGTCTATTGTGTATAAGGAACAGGGAGAATTGCTGCTGTTGAAGTTCGCCAACGAGTTGGAGGAAGTTGCAAAAGTGGAAATGCTGCCAAAAATGGAGGGTAAGAAGATGTTCATCATCCTTGCCCCAAAGAAGACAAAAAAGTAAGTTAAACAATCAATAAACGTCATGCCTAAGGTTAAAACAAATTCCAGTGCGAAGAAACGTTTCAAGTTCACCGGAACTGGAAAGATCAAGAGGAAGCATGCGTTCAAGAGTCACATTCTGACCAAGAAGACGACCAAGCAGAAGAGAAATCTGACGCATGCAACCTTGGTGAGCGATGCTGACATGTCGAACGTCAAGTTCCTTTTGAAGGTCTAATTAAAGTCTAACCCGGTCTTAAGTAATAAGTCTGCCGATGAAGGTGGCGCTTAATGCCAAAAACAAACAAAAATGCCAAGATCAGTAAATGCAGTGGCTTCGAGGGCCAGAAGAAAAAAGGTCCTCAAACAAGCCAAAGGTTACTTCGGAAGAAGAAAGAATGTATGGACCGTTGCGAAAAACGCAGTTGAAAAGGGTCTAACGTACCAATACCGCGACAGACGTGCACGGAAACGCGATTTCCGCGCGTTGTGGATACAGCGTATCAATGCCGGTGTGCGCCAGTATGGATTGTCTTACTCTGTTTTCATGGGTAAGCTTGCCGCCAAGGGCATTGACATTAACCGTAAGGTGCTTGCCGACCTTGCCATGAACGAGCCAGAGGCTTTCAAGGCAATTGTAGATCAAGTAAAATAGTGTCGAACAACAGTAAATGGAAGTGCCCAACCGCTAGCGGTTGGGCCTTTTTTGTTTTGTGTATTCTGGAATTGAATGAGACCCTTTGGGTTGTGGCAAACCAAAGCAAATTAACCTCAAATGGTTATATCAACAAGTGATATTGCGTATAACTGATCATAAGAACAGGCTTTAGCGTATTGCTGAACATCATGCGACCGTTGATATTTGCCCCCTCATAACAGGTTGGGAAAGAGGCCGGCAGCCGCTTTAATGAGGATGGGGATCCTCGGTATGTGGCCTCTTTCTATTTGTTTGTTGTTTTCATGGTTGGAACAGTTCGGGTACCCATATCCTGGTTTCCTTGCCCGAACCAGTAAGAACGGTCGGGATCCCATACCCGACCGTTTGCCACCAGCTCAGATAAACCAATGTTTGACCGCGAAACGGCCAGGCCAAATGAAGGGTATCTCGTCCGCAAGGAGAGATGCCTTTTTGTTTCTCACATAACCAATGCATGACCCCTAGAGACAGGTAAAAACACATTAAATGGTCAGCATTTCGTCTGTTTGCCCCATTTGTATTCTTAGCTAACGCCCCACCTTTGCCAGTACATAACAGGTTGGGGGAAGAGGTCGGTGCTTACTTCATACATCAGGGGATTGAATACAGTTGCACCGCCTCTTCCTTGACTGTTGTCTATTGTTTGCTTTGGAATCTGCCCGTTGTATCCGTTCCTGGTTTTCACTGCGCGGGCAGTCTTAGGGGTAGGACTTCATCTTCCTACCCTTTTTAAATACTGAAGAGTTGATTGAACAGGGAAGGTACCACACCACCAACCCGATGGGTGGCCTACTCCAATAGGAGGGGCTGCCTATTTGTGCAAATGGCCATACAACTGCCAGTATATGTACCAGAATGTGGCAGTAAGCGCAATAAGCGTAACGAGAAAACTGATGAATCTGATGATGGGATGCCGCATGGTCAGAACTCCTTATTCCATTCACTTTCGGGTATGGCCACCATGGTGCCATCCTCTTTCATGGCAAACAATGAGAACGGAACCTGCAGCAGTGAACTGAAATCGATGCCTGTGTGAAACAGGTCCTCGTCCTCCTCGTCAAAAATCCAGTTGACCACAACATTGCGCGATGCAGCATGCATCTTTTCCAATACGTGCATCACTTCCAGCAGATTGCGCGCAGAGCTGGTGTTGAAGTATTCGAGGTGTACATTGCAGACCAATCCTCTGTCCAAATCGTTGAGGTAACGGTTGAGCCGCAGTAGCAGCGGACGGTAAAACCCATTGCTGTCTTCGGGCACAGACCTTCCCATCAATTCCAATATGCCCAGTTCGGGGTCGAAATGCACGAAAGGTTGGTGCTTGGTACCCTCTATTTTCAGATGAAGCGAAGCCCCTTCCTCCAACGCATACGCTTCGCTCGGTCCGTCATCCCAAAGGTTCTGATTCTGTATGTTCTTCCAAGGCAGGTTCATAATAAGAAGGGGTGCTTTTGATTCAATCCATTTTCAAGCAAGGAACACGTGCCACATTGAGCTGCAACGTGAAGAAGTAATGGTTGTGGGCCGTGGGACTGAAGGAGTACTGCAACCGGTTGCCCGATCTGCGTATCATTTCTATGAAACCAAGGCCCCCTCCTCCCCTTTTAGGCCTATAGGCACTGGCAAGCACTTCGCGGTACTCGTTGCGCAGGGCATCACAATCCATTGCATTCAGTTTTTCGAACCGTGTGCCGAGGCGGTCGGCCGTTCTGCCACTAACGTAGTTGCCTGTGCTTATGTAGTAGGCATTGTCGGCCCTACCTATGCAGAAGAATATGGCAGGTCGCGTGCCGGACGCATACTCCCTATTGTCGGCCGGCTGTGCATGGTGGTAGAGGTTGTGCAAGCACTCAACCATCAGATTGAGCACCCTGCGTTGCAGCTTGAGGGGTTCTTGCAAGGCCACAAGCCTATCTTCAATGGTCTTCAACACTGCATCGTGCAGTTCGGGCGATGTGGTGCCTTCGAACATGAAGATGGCCTCACTGGCCTCCAGTTTCTGCACCATGCTGTGCGCATCAAGCGTATGGCTTTCGGCCTCCGATGTGTTGAATTGTATTGCTGCCAACCGCACGTGTTACTTGAGGCCGCAAGGTATTGTTGGCCAAAAAGATGACGATAACCACAATGAATGGAAATGACCCGAAACGTTGACCCTTGTTGGTGCATTCTTCATGCCCCCCCCTCCATACTACCCCCCGAACAGCCCCCGCAGCACGGGGTCGGTGGCGAATACCACCAGCGCGGCCTTGTTCGCCTCTTGCACAAAGCCCCACATGTGGCGCATGGTTTGGCTGCGCACCACGGCACGCTCGGTGCGCAGGCGCTTGTAGGTTTCCTGCTGCACCTCAGCTTCCAGCAGGTGGTTGGCCACGGTTTCGAGGGCCGTTATCTGCCCAGCGGCCATGCCCTGTGCCGTAAGTTGGGCGCTGTAGTGCTGCGCCAAGCGGTGCAGGCTATGCAGGTAAACCACGTGGTTGGCCGTGCTGAAGCGTGAGCGGGCACTGCGACCGAAACCGAAAACCGTGTAGAAGCCCTTGGTGCCGAAGGCCTTCTGTGCGTAGTAGCGCAGGTCGGCCACGGCCTGCTTGGCCAGTTTGGCCTGTGCCGCTATGGCCTGCAGGTAGCCCTTCTGCTCATCAAGCGTGCTCTCATCGGTTGGAAAGGAAATGGCGGCATCTATGGCCGTGCGCCATTGGGCGCGGTAGGCGGCATCAAACTGCGGGTCGAAGGCCTCGAAGGCGGCCTGGTGGTCATCGAACAGGGCCAATACCTGCTCGGCCCTGCGTATGGCCAATGGGTCGGAGAGGTTGGTTGCGCGGGTTTTGTCTTCCATGGGGTATATCGGGTGGTTTATTCAATGGAAAGGGCCTTTACCAAATTCGGAACTCGTTGCAATGCGGTAGCGATTCATTCCCATGCAGTTGACCAAGGTGCCCAGCACGGGTTCCACCGTGCTGCCCCTGCGCTTCATGATGGCCTTGCCGCGCGGGGTCTGCAGCCGCTGGTGCATGGCATCGTAAAGGGCCTTGTCAACGCTGTGGGTGTGGCATTGTTTGCGCAGTGGTCCATACTGTCCAATATCACTTCTGGCCTCATCATCTTTTTCAGTCATCCTGTAAAGTTGGATGACCAGATCACCATCATTGACAAAGACTTTCAGGTAGAAGGACGGGTAAGCGACATAGGCCTGTTCTTCGTTATTCTGAAGACGCAGGACGGTGAAACGATCACTGTTCCCAGCAATGTGTTCGTGCAGAGAATGATCAAGAACAATCGGGTTTCGTAAGTTCAGCTTGAACACATCGATCAAGTACACAGGTTGAAGTCGCTTTCACCCTTTAGTTCTAACATGCTCGGTACACCTTTAGCCCAACGACCAAACCAAACGTGGTATCGTACATGCACGAATGCCGCAGGCGTTTACAGCCTTGGATCGGTGAGCAATACTGGAACCGTTTCAACTGGAAAACTGGTGATGCAGTAATCTGATCACTCGTCCTCCTTCTTCTTCAGCAACTTATCGAAGTCCAAATTGCGGAGGCTTGGGATGAGGGCACCCGTACCCACAACTGTCAGCAGCGTTACAACACCACCGAATACAACGGCATTCACCGTTCCCATCAATCGAGCGGTGAAGCCACTTTCGAACGCACCAAGTTCGTTTGAGGAGCCTACGAAAATGGAGTTGACCGATGAGACCCTGCCACGCATGTGGTCGGGCGTATACAGTTGCAGAATGGTTTGACGGATGACCACACTCACACCATCGAATACTCCGCTGAGGAACATGGCCACAAGTGAAAGCCAATAGAGTTCTGAAAGCCCAAAAACGATGATGCAAACACCAAATCCGAAAATGGAAAGCAGCAGCTTTTTGCCCGCATTCGTGTTTAGCGGAAAGTACGTCACCACTATCATGATGAGAAAGGAACCGACCGCTGGAGCAGCCCGCAGAAAACCGAATCCCACCGAACCGACTTTCAAAATGTCCTGTGCAAACACAGGCAACAGTGCCACGGCACCACCAAAAAGCACTGCGAACATATCAAGCGAAATAGCACCGAGAATCTCCTTGGTTCGGAACACGAAGCGCAGCCCTTCCTTCAAGCTCTGGGTAATGCCTTCCTTCTTGCCACTGGGTTCAAACTTCTGAACCGGAATACGCCACCAAAGCAATAAAGTGGAAATGCTGGCCAAAAGCACAACCACCAACATGGACCAATGCGCACCCAGAAATCCGATGGAAAGTCCGCCCACGGCAGGACCTGCCACCGCCCCGAACTGCCAAGCCATGCTGCTCCACGTTGAACCATTCGGATAGACATCTTTGGGCAGAAGCAATGAGAACAATGAAAAAACCGATGGCCCAATGAAGGCTCGGACAATGCCGCCAAGGAAGACCATCAGATAAATGAGGTTGATCAACGTGGCGTCTTCAAACCGTGAGGAAAATGCTGGCCACGTCAACAGTAACAGACCTGTGCTGATGCTGAGAAAACCGAGCAGTGCCCTCAATAATAGACTCCGTTTTTCAGAACGGTCGACCACATGACCTGCGAAAAGCGCCATGGAAATGGCCGGAATGACCTCTACCAACCCGATGATTCCAAGTGACAGCGGGTCTTTGGTAACGCGATACACCTCCCACTCGATGACCACAAATTGCATGGCCCAAGCGAAAACCAACGCAAACCTCAACGTGAGAAACACACGGAATTGCGGAAATCGCAATGCCTGATACGGGTCTTTTGCCGAGCGTTTCATGCTGCGAAAGTACTGCGATGACGAAATCAAAATGGAGATGTCATGAATATTCCGATGTTTTAACATTTATTTAGTTGCACATGCAACTTATTATCTACTTTTGACCCGAAATGATGAAGAAAGGCATGTTTCCGGGATTAGAAGACGTCATGATGCCATGGATCGGCAAGACCATGAAACACATAGACATCTACCTCAATGCCAAATTGAGTGAAAGCGGCATAAGCCTCACCCGCCAACAGGTCATACTTCTTAAGACCTTGATGCACGAAGGTCCGCTGAAGCAGAATGACCTGGCGTTTGTTACCGATCGTGACAAGACCAGTTTGACACGATTACTTAGCACGATGGAGAAGAAGAATCTCGTGGCAAGGATCAGTTCGTCAGAAGATAAGCGAGCAAATCTGGTGCACCTTACGAAAAATGGTGAGAAGGTGTTGAACGAAACCGTACCGGTGCTGTTAACCATTGTTCGCGAACTTCAAGAAGGAATTCCGAATGATGACTGCGAAACGGTCATACGAGTAATGAAGCAGATTCAGGAGAACATTGAAAAACACATGAATAGTTGTAATACCAACTAAAGGATTATGGTTAGAAAAATCGTCATTATCGTCATCAGCATTGCCATTCTCGGAGGAGGCTTTGCACTCATGGGCAAACTATCTGACAGCAAGCGCCCACCGGAGAAGAAAAAGGAGAAGCAGATAACCACCGTTTTTGCCACCACGGTGAAGAATGGCCATATTCCCATTCAGGTAACAGCCACGGGCAAATTGCTTGCAAAAGACCGATTGGAACTGTTCTCTGAAGTGCAGGGAATCATGCTTTCCTCGGCCCATCCGTTTAAGGCGGGTGAGCGTTTTGGTGCTGGTGAACGATTGGTTCAGATCGAATCTGAAGTGTTCCGTGCATCACTGAAAGCGCAGAAAAGTAACCTACAAAACTTGATCACTGCCGCATTGGCAGATCTGAAACTCGACTATCCGAACGCCTTTCCGAAATGGGAGGCGTATGCCCGTTCGTTCGATGTGAACAAGACCATTGCAGACCTGCCCGAACCGAATGACGACAAGGAGCGCATGTTCATCACTGGTCGCAACATCTACTCCACTTATTACAATGTGAAGAATGCCGAACTCACGTTGGCCAAATACGACCTGTACGCCCCATTCAGCGGTGTATTGACGGAAGCATTGGTCACTACTGGAACGCTCATCCGTCCCGGACAGAAGCTCGGCACGTTCATAAGTCCGAACACTTACGAAATGGAAACTCCCATACCGTCATCGGTGGTTGAAAACCTGAAGGTTGGACAGAAAGTGGAACTGCGCACGACCTATGGAGGCGAAAATTCGTGGAGCGGTCAGGTTATCCGCATAAACAGTTTGATGAATGCCGGAACGCAGACCGTGAACGCCTACATTCAAGTAAGCGGCAATGGATTGGAAGAAGGCATGTTCTTGGAAGCCATTATTGATGCCACCGAAATGGAAGAAGCCTTTGAAATTGACAGAAGCGTGCTGTTTGACGAGAATCAGGTTTACGTTGCCAAAGACACGCTGCTGGTTCAACAAGAAGTGGTTCCACTCTATTTCAACGAAAGAACGGCCGTTGTGCGCGGACTGAAAGATGGCGACCTGGTGCTGACAAAGATGCCTCCAGGTGCTTACCCCGGCATGCGCATTTCCATTTACAGCGAACCAACACGCTAAGCTGAATTCTGAACCTCTGACGATACGCCTGTGAAACCGATCATAGCCCATTTCATCAAATATCCGGTCGCGGTCAACGTGCTCATCCTCATGTCGTTCGTACTGGGGATGTTCGGACTGCTATCGCTCAAATCGAGCTTCTTTCCACTTCAAGACTCAAAGATCGTAACCGTAACCATTGCCTATCCGGGTGCCTCGCCACAGGAAATGGAGGAAGGCATTGTGTTGAAGATAGAGGACAACCTGCGCGGATTGGTGGGCGTTGACCGATTCACTTCCGCTTCATCGGAGAACATGGCCGTCATTACCATCGAATCGCAGAAAGGCTACAACATTGATGCACTGCTGGCCGATGTGAAGAACGCGGTGGACAAGGTTCCCTCCTTCCCTGCCGAAATGGAGCCACCCGTTGTGGCCAAACAGGAAAACCTCAATCAGGCCATCGAATTCGTCATCAGCGGAAAGAACATCAGTCTGAAAACGCTGAAATCCATTTCGCGCGAAGTGGAGACCGATCTGCGAAGCATTGAAGGCATCTCACAATTGAAGGTCACAGGCTACCCTACCGAAGAACTCGTTATTTCGGTGGATGAGGAAAAACTACGGGCATTGAATCTGACGTTCAGGGAAGTGTCGAATGCTGTAGCCTCGAACAACCTTTTGGCAACGGGCGGTTCCATCAAAACGGAAACGGAAGATTACCTCATCCGCGTCAGCAATCGTTCGTACCACGCCAACGAACTCGACAACATCATTCTGAAGACCGATGCTTCGGGTGGAATCATCCGATTGCGCGATGTGGCCGATGTAAAGGACACTTGGAGCGAATCGCCCGACAGGCTCTATTTCAATGGCGAACCTGCCGTGCAAGTGGAAGTGAGCACCACCAACAGCGAAGACCTGGTGGGGGCCGCAAACAAGGTGATCGAATACTGTACTGCTTACAACGAAACACACGATAATGTTCAACTGCACGTTACTAACAATCGTTCTGAACTGGTGGTGCAACGGACTGAATTGCTGCTGAAAAACGGCATGCAGGGACTGTTTCTGGTCATCTTCTTCCTCTCGCTTTTTCTCCGTCCACGCTTGGCTTTTTGGGTGGCGTTCGGCATTCCGGTCTCGTTCCTCGGTCTGTTCATGCTGGCCAGTTACTTCGACATCACCATCAACGTGCTTTCGCTGTTCGGCATGATCATCGTTCTGGGGATTCTGGTCGATGACGGCATTGTGATTGCCGAGAACATCTTCTACCATCACGAACAGGGCAAAGACCGCATCAGGTCTGCCATTGATGGCACGTTGGAAGTGCTTCCGGCCATTGCATCGGCCATTCTGACCACGTTGGTGGCGTTTGCCACATTCTTCTTCCTCGATGGCCGCATTGGCGAATTCTTTGGAGAAGTATCGCTGGTGGTCATACTCACGCTCAGTTTCTCACTTATCGAAGCGGTGATCATTCTTCCGGCCCACGTGGCACACTCACAGGCGCTGAGCCCCGATCAGAAAACATATCGGTTCAACGTTTGGGCCGAAAAAGTGCTCGACCTGATGCGTGACCGCACGTACATGCCGATCCTCAGATTCTTCATGAACAACAAACCGATCGGTTTTGCCATCATCATCGCCTTGTTCGTCATTACGATGGGTGCGTTCAAAGGCGGCATCATCAAAGGCACGTTCTTCCCTGTCATCACCTCCGACCAGATCAACATCACGGTGAAAATGCCACAAGGGATCAATCCGCAGGCCACCGATTCCATCCTTTCTGTGATAGAGGCGGCAGCGTGGAAAGCCGATGTTGACTTCACGACCAAACAGACCGGAAATCTGCAAGTGGTGCAGAACGTGATCAAACGCATCGGTCCCGGAACGGCAAATGGTTCCGTAAAAGTGAACCTTCTGCCCGGTGAGCAACGCGATTTCGCCTCATCTGACGTAGCAACCGCCATTGCCGAATATTCGGGTCAATTCCCATCGGCCGAGGCCGTGATCTTCGATGCTGGAAGCAACTTCGGTGGTAAGCCGGTTTCCGTTTCGTTGATGAGCTACAACATTGCCGAACTGAAATCTGCCAAACTGGAACTGAAGGAGAAACTGAAGGAGAATACCCTGCTCCGCGACATCTCCGACAATGACCCAGCGGGCATCAAAGAGATCCGCCTTCAGCTGAAGGACAAGGCCTACGTGATGGGCTTTACGCTGAATGATGTGATGGCGCAGGTACGTGCCGGCTTCAACGGTTTGCAGGTGCAGCGTTTTCAGCGTGGTCAGGACGAGATAATTGTTTGGGTACGCTACGGGCTCGATGGTCGTTCAAGCATCCGCCATCTGGATGATATGCGCATCGTTTCCAGTTCAGGTCAGCGAGTTCCCTTGAGCGAAATTGCCGATTACAGCATAGAACGTGGCGAGATCAACATCAATCACTTGGACGGTAAGCGCGAGATAAAAGTGGAGGCCGACCTCAAGAATCCGAAGGAAAGTGCTACGGCCGTGTTGGAAGACATTCAACAGAACGTGATGCCCAACATCAGGGCAAAATACCCTACCGTTTCGGCCATTTACGAAGGTCAGAACCGCGAGGCCACCAAAGTGACCGGGTCGGCCAAGAAGGTATTCCCCATCATTCTGTTCCTCATTTACATCATCATTGCGTTCACATTCCGTTCGTATGTGCAGCCGCTTCTGCTCATCATCATGGTGCCGTTCAGCCTTATTGCGGTGGGTTGGGGTCACTACATCCACGGTTTCCCTGTCAACGTGCTTTCGTTCCTTGGCATCATTGCGCTTATCGGCATCATGGTCAACGATGGGCTGGTGCTCATCAGCAAACTGAATTCGGCCTTGAAGGAAGGTGTGCCCTTTGAAGAGGCGGTGATGGATGCCGGTCGTTCGCGCTTCCGCGCCATCTTCCTTACCTCCATCACCACGGTTGCGGGTCTTGCTCCGCTCATCGTGGAGAAAAGCCGTCAGGCGCAGTTCCTTATTCCGATGGCCATTTCGGTTGCCTACGGAATTGCAATAGCCACCGTGCTGACGTTGGTGATGCTGCCTATGTTGCTTTCGCTTACGAACACCATGAAGGTTTACCTCATTTGGCTTTGGGAAGGCGAAAAGCCGACCAAGGAACAAGTGGAACCGGCCGTAGAAGAACTTGAATCGGAGAAGTATGACATATAGATTTGAACGTTTGATGGTAGTCGGTTGCTGTTTGACGCTTACATTTCAGGTATCGGCCCAGACCCTTACCCGCGATGAAGCCGTGAAGTTGGCCTTGCAGCACAACTACGACATTCAGGTGGCACAACGATCGGTGGAAACCGCCAAGAACAACGCCAGCATTTACAACAGCGGTTTTCTGCCAACGGCTACGGCCAGCGGTGGCGGAAACATATCGTACAATGCCGGAGAGAACGAAACCGTGCAGGGCACTTTTCAATTCGACCCTGCTGAAGCCTACAGCTACAACGCTTCCTTGGGCGTCAACTACACCATTTTCAACGGACTTGGCCGCATGTACAACTACAGGCAGTTGAAGGAACGTCACAGCCTTTCTGAACTTCAGGCCAAGCAGATCGTTGAGAATACCGTGCTGCAACTCTCCAGCGCTTATTTCGAAATTGCACAACTGACCGAGAACGTCACCATGCTACGCAATGCGTTGCAGATCTCGCGCAAACGCTTGGAACGCGCCAAATACAGCTACGATTACGGCCAAGGCACCCAGCTCGATATTCTGAACTCGGAGGTGGATGTGAACAACGACAGCATCAACCTTCTGAATGCCGTGCAATTGCTCACCAACTCGAAGCGCAACCTGAACCTCATCATGGGGCGCGAATTGGAAACCGCATTCGAAGTGGACACGCTGGTCGATTTCAAACTCGACCTGCCCGAGCAGGAACTTTCCACCAAGGCGCAGGAACGGAACGTGCTCATTGAGCAGACGAACAGTCAGTTGCGCAACAGCGAATTCGCCATTAAGGCAAGCCGTTCGGGTTGGTTCCCATCGTTGGCCGCCAATGCCGCTTATGCCTATCAAGGGCAGAACAACCCCAATGGCGCGTTCCTAACGGGTAGCCAGAGTTACGGTCCGCAGGCCGGTCTCAGCCTAAGTTGGAACATTTTCGATGGCGGCAAGACCAAAACGCAGATGCAGAATGCCAAGATCGCGCTGGAAACACAGAAGATTCAGCAGCAACAGACATCTGCTTCGGTGAAACGCGATGTGCTGAACGCGTACGGCAATTATCAGCATGCGCTTTTTGTACTGGATGCCCAGCAGGCAAACCTCACCACCACCAAACGCAACTTCGACCGCACCAACGAAATGTACAAGCAAGGTCAGGTAACGAGCATTGAATTCCGTCAGGCGCAACTCAATATGCTCAACGCGCAGAACAGCCACAGCCAGGCCAAGTACAACGCCAAAAACGCGGAGCTGAAGTTGAAACAACTGGCGGGGGTGCTATTGGAGGAGTGATCCTGGTATACCCTGCCCCGTGGGTCATCCTGAGTGATCTTGCTTTTGGGCAAGATCGTACCGAAGGATGAGAGAACGAAAAGATCGTACCGAAGGATGGCCTTCCCACCATGGTTCGATACACCGCGCTTTGCGCGGCACTCACCATGACCCTATACACAGTGGTTCAATAGGCTACAGCAGTGGGTCATCCTGA
>Ga0172367_10001550_pt1 | contig 33054 bp, 7 predicted proteins | sample Lak10m_FD_114542 | JGI IMG/M metagenome (GOLD analysis project Ga0172367, IMG submission 114542) | Freshwater microbial communities from Kabuno Bay, South-Kivu, Congo - kab_022012_10m | ecosystem: Environmental > Aquatic > Freshwater > Lake | place: Democratic Republic of the Congo: South-Kivu...
CGGCAACGAAAACTGGGAATTCGCCGAATCCGGACTGATGCAGCGACGCTTTGCCAGTATCAATGATTTGCCGATCAGGCCGGATGAGCGACTGTTTTTCTGGTCGCCCGGTTCCCGTCCGGATGATCATCCGGGTCTCGGTTGAGACCACGCCTTTTCGATGAAGGCCTGCGATTGCCAGGTACGGTCTTCATCCGAGGTTTCCCCAATGCAGCGCAGTGACATCAAGGTCACGGGTGGACTGCCCGGTGATCGAGGCTTGCCCGACCCGACGGGTGAGCCAGTGCCGGTAACTTGTTGTCGTAAGAAAATGTAAGAAAATATGGATTGGCCATACGCTAGAATGACGGTTGTCAGAGGCCAGATCCCTCAAAATGAGTATGGGCAGGACGCTATCTGACCCGTGTCAGTACTGAAAATATCAGTTTCGTTATCCGGTTCAGGCCGTTCTTGTCGTTCAGATTTGCGCCGGCAGCCCTCTAAATCAGCATTCACCCCAGATCAATGCCCGTACATCCGTCTTTCTTATCCTTGTCAGATACCCTGCGTGTCACTGTCGATACCCGTCCTCATCGAACTGCCCTGTCCTTTCTCAAGGACGGTGTCGATATTTCCGACAGCCTGGATTACGCCGCCCTTGACGAACGGGCGCGTGCCATCGCTGTCCATGTTGCCCGTCATCATCCGCCTGGCAGTCGCCTGTTGTTACTCTATCCGCCAGGCCTGGCGGTCGTAGCTGGTTTTCTGGGATGCCTTTATGCTGCCTGTGTCGCCATACCGGTTCCCCCTCCGGATGCGGCCCGTCTCAAGCGCACCTTGCCTCGCCTGCTGACGATTGCCCGTGATGCCGGTGCCTGCGGGGTACTGTCTACGGTGGATATACAGTCGGCCCTGCGGGTGGACGAATACCCCGACTGGCACGGTTTGTCCTGGATACTCACCGATCAGGTTGAAACCGGTCTGGCTGATGACTGGATACGACCTGCGCTGACCGCTGACAGTCTGGCCTACCTGCAATACACCTCCGGTTCGACCTCTGCTCCCAAAGGGGTCATGATTACCCACGGCCAGGTCATGCAGAACCTGGCCGCCCTGCAACAGGCATTCGGCTACGATGCCGATAGTCTTGCAGTGACCTGGCTGCCCTATTTTCACGATTATGGTTTGGTAGAGGGGCTCTTGCAGCCGCTGTTTTCCGGCGCGACAGGTTACGTGCTGTCACCGCTTACCTTTCTCAAAAGGCCATTGCGCTGGCTGCAAGCCTTGTCCCGTTTTGGCGGCACTCACAGTCAAGGGCCCAATTTTGCCTATGAGCATTGCCTGGCCCGGATTTCACCTGAAGAGCGGGATCGGCTTGATTTGTCCCCGGTACGTTGCATCAGTATGGGGGCCGAGCCCATACGTCAGGATACCGTTAGCCGTTTTGCCGACTATTTTGCCCCGACGGGTCTGAAACGCACCGCCCTGTATCCTGCTTATGGCCTGGCAGAAGCGACGCTGGGGGTTACCGGAAAGACACCCGACACCCTGCCCGGTTGGGTATACGTAAAGACTCTGGCACTAAGCCAGAACCGGGTCGAGCCGTGTGATGCGACCCACACTGAAGCTCGAGCCGTGGTCAATTGCGGTCGTCCCATGCGTGAGACCGTACTGCGTATCGTCGATCCCGATACCCGTCGGCCATTGCCTGCCGAGCGGATTGGTGAGTTGTGGATGAGGGCACCGGGCGTGGGCTCGGGTTACTGGCAAAAACCGGAAGAAACGGCAGATACGTTCCAGGCCACCCTGGCCACTGACGAGAGCGGTCTGATGTGGTTACGTACCGGCGATCTGGGCTTCCTGCAGGACGGCGAATTTTATTTTACCGGTCGCCTCAAGGATCTCATCATCATCGACGGTGCTAATCATTATCCCCAGGACATCGAGTGGACGGTGCTGCAAAGTCATTCTGCCCTGCGGCCCGAGCATTGTGTGGCTTTTTCTGTATCCTGCGATAACGGCAGCGAGGGATTGGTCGTACTGGTCGAAATCGAACGGGATCGGGAGGCCGTCGCTACTGTCTGCGAGTGCATCAATCAGGCGGTGGTCGATACCCACCAGATTGCCTGTGCTCACCTGTTGATCCTCAAGAAAGGCAGTATCCTGAAAACCTCCAGCGGCAAATTGCAACGGCGTGCCTGTCGTGAACGCTTCCTCACACAGGGGTTCAGCGCATTGCTTCATTGGCCTCGGCCAGCCGCCATCGAGGCGACTGCGGAGTTGATCGCACCGGATCGGTTCTATCACTGGTTAGCCGGGCGGCTGGGTGTTGCGGCTGATCGTTTTGATCCCCGGCGTACCTTTGCCGATTACGGATTGGGTTCACGGGCTGCTGTCAGTCTGATGGGCGAACTGGAGTGCTGGCTGGGTAACGGGCAGGAATTATCCCCTCTACTGCCCTGGCAATACCCTACGCCGACCGCCCTCCTGGCCTATCTGTCAGCGCAGGACATTCACCCGGCACAAACGGTCGCATCCGGCTCATCCGGACAGGTCGCCATCATCGGGCTGGCCTGCCGTTTCCCCGGAGCTGCCTCCCCCCGTGACTTCTGGACGCTGATACGCGAGGGCGCGGATGCCGTAGGCGAGATTCCGGATGAACGCTGGCATCAGGCGACTTACTTCGATGTCAACCCGTCCACCCCTGGAAAAACGGTGGCACGCCGGGCCGGGCTACTGCCCCTGACGAGCATAACCGATTTTGATCCGGCCTGCTTTTCCATAACGCCGCGTGAGGCCGCCAGTATGGATCCCCAACATCGGCTCCTGCTGGAATTGGGTGTAGAGGCTCTGGAAGATGCGGGCCTCCCGCCTCGCTTGCAGGCCGGTCGGCCCATTGGCGTGTTCATCGGGATCAGTACCAGTGATTATGCCGATCAGGTATACCATGACCCGGCAGCCCTCAATCCGTACTCCGCCCAGGGACGTGCCCACAGCATGGCGGCAAATCGGCTCTCTTACCATTTTGATTTTCGGGGGCCGAGTCTGGCGGTGGATACTGCCTGCTCATCTTCGTTGACCGCCCTGCATCTGGCCTGCCAGGGTTTGCAGGCGGGCGAATGTGAACTGGCCCTGGTCGGTGGCGTCAATCTACTCCTCTCGCCCCTGAACCAGGTGGCGCTGTCCCAGGCCGGGATGCTCTCACCTACCGGCTACTGCCGTACTTTCGATGCCCGGGCGGATGGTTATGTGCGTGGTGAGGGAGCGGCCCTGGTCGTACTCAAACCGCTGGCTCAGGCCTTGCGGGACGGGGATCCGATCCAGGCCGTCATTGCCGGTCATGCGGTCAACCAGGATGGCCACAGCAACGGCCTGACCGCACCCAACGGTCTGGCACAACAAGCCGTAATGCGGGCCGCGTTGCAACAGGCCGGCACTGATCCGCAGCAAATCGGCCTGATCGAGGCTCACGGTACTGGTACGGCCCTGGGGGATCCCATTGAATTCAGCTCGATTCAGGCGGTTTATGCAGGTCAGTTCCGGCAACAGGACAGTACGGTTATGAAGCCACTGCCGAGCTGTGCACTCGGTTCAGTCAAAACCAATATCGGCCATCTGGAGGCAGCCGCCGGAGTTGCCGGTCTGATGAAGCTGGTACTGGCCTTGCGTGCCCGGGTCATACCACCGCACCCGCATCTCCAGACGGTCAACCCATTGCTGTCCCTCTCAGACAACCGGTTTTTCATCCCGCAACAGGCAATGCCCTGGCCTGAAACGCCGGGGGGGCGTATGGCGGCCTTGAGTTCATTCGGTTTTGGTGGCAGTAACGCGCACGTCCTGTTGCAGGAGGCCCCGACCGTTACGGCAGCGGCTAGTGATACCCGGCACTGGCATTGTCTGCCCCTGTCCGCACGCACCGTCCCGGCGTTGCGTACCTTGATGCAGCGATATCTGGCCTGGCTGGAGCAACCCGAAGGCTCGCTGGCCGATTTGTGTCATACGGCAGCGACCGGACGCGATCACGGCCCGGTACGGCGGGCTTTTGTGGCGGATGGCTTCGACAGCCTGCGCCGGGCTTTGCAGGTCGCGCTGGCCGAACCGGAATCCGCGCCTGCAGCCGTGTCGGTCAATCCCTTGCCCCGCATAGCCTTTCTGTTGACGGGTCAGGGCAGTCAATATGTCAATATGGGCCGGTCACTTCATGCGGTGAGTCCGGTATTCCGGGCCGCTTTCGATCGCTGTGCGCAGTGGGCTGAACCACGGATACCCCACTGGCACACCCTGTACCCGGCTGAAACATCCGGGCAGGCCGAGCCGGGCACACTGGATACGGTAGTGACCCAGGTCGGGTTGTTTGCCGTCGAATATGCGCTGGCCCACTGGTGGCAGGCACTGGGGATATCTCCAGCCTTGCTGTTGGGCCACAGCCTGGGCGAGTATGTCGCTGCGTGCCTGGCCGGGGTGTTTTCCCTCGACGAGGCCCTTACCCTGGTCGAGGGCCGGGCGCGACTGATGGCTGCACTCCCCGATACCGGCGGTATGCTGGCAGTCAGAACCCACGCCGCGTCATTGGCGGCCTTGATGAATGAAGCTCCGGGTGTGGTGGTAGCAGCAGAAAACGGCCCGGCCCGCTTCGTGTTGTCTGGCCAGGTGACCGCACTGGCCCGGATTGAGGCTGTGTGCCGGAAACAGGGCATTGAAACCCGGCGATTGACCGTCAACCAGGCGTTTCATTCTCCGCTGCTCGATCCCATGCTGGAGCCATTCCGTGTGCTTGCGGCCCGCATTCAATACCAAATGCCTCAGGTGCCGATCGTATCGAATCTGACTGGCAAACTGGCTGATGCCAGTATGACTACGCCGGATTACTGGGTTGATCATACCCGCTCGACCGTCCGTTTTGCCCAGGGGGTGGAAACCCTGCGCCAGGCTGGGGTCGATATCTACCTCGAAATAGGCCCGCAGGCCCATCTGATTCCCCAGGTTTCAGCCTGTTACGGTACTCATGCCCTCCCTCTGTGTGTCCCCAGCCTCAAGCACGGACAACCGGACTGGGCGGTGTTGCTACAGGCCATTGCCGCTTTGTACGAGTCTGGAATCAACCCGGACTGGTCGATACTCGATCAGGAATCGGGATATCGGCGCCAGCCTGGCCTGCCGACCTCGCCCTTTGAGCGAATCCCGTGCTGGCTGGTTGGTACCGACGCGCCGTGCCGGGCAACGACCTGTCAGCAGCCGGATACCTGTTCGACCCCGGTTATGAGTACTCCTGCGGTTACGGACACGACCGTAACAGCAGCACCCCTGGAGGCGATCCTGGCGCGCTTGCTGGCACAGGTCACCGGATTGGCAGCAGACACCTTGAAGGCGGATGCCAACCTGTTCGAGACCGGCCTGGATTCACTGGTTCTGGTACAGTTTCAACGGGCGATACAACGCCAGTTCAAGGTCGAGATCAGCCTTGATCTGTTCCACCAGAGTCTCAATACCCTGACCCGAATCGCAACGCACCTGGCCAGCCACGGGCCGACTGTAGTGGAAACACCGGTGCAGGCACAACCTCAGGTCAGTCCTTCTGCAGCGGTTTCGGCGGATAGCGGTGATACCCTGGCTCAGGTCATGCGAATGCAGTTGCAAACCCTGACCGAGGTCATGACCCGGCAACTGGCGGTCTTTGGACAGGGAACTGCCTCGCTACCGGTTTCAATGCCGTCTCCGCCGGCCTCCAACAGCGTCATCGCGCCATCGCTTCAGGCCCGACCTGTGGGTAGCATTCCGGGGCTCTACCGGCAGATGCGTACCGAAATGAGTGCAGACTGGTCGGCTGACAAGGCGGCTTATGTGGCGGAGTTGGCGCGGATTTACAATCAGCGTACGGCCCGCTCCAAGGCTTATGCCGCAGATTCACGTCCGGTTTTTGCGCATTACCGTAACGCCGCCTTTCGTCCGGAATGGAAAGAACTGGTCTACCAGATCGCCCTGGATCGGGCCAGTGGTTCCCGGGTATACGACATCGATGGTAATGAATACATCGACATCAACATGGGGTATGGGGTTACGCTGTTTGGTCATGATCCAGACTTCGTAAAACAGGCTGTCGCACAGGAACTGGCCCGGGGTGGTCTGGCCATAGGTCCCCTGTCGCGGGTCGTTGGTGAGGTAGCCGCCCTGCTGTGTGAAATAACCGGATGTGAGCGGGCCTCTCCCCTGTTCAATACCGGTTCAGAAGCGGTAATGGTCGCAGTGCGGTTGGCCCGGGCGGTCACCGGACGCAGCAAGATCGTCTTGTTCAGTGGTGCGTATCACGGCAGTTTTGATGGGGTACTGGCGGTGGGATGGGCCAGTGAGGCGGAAACCGTTACCTACCCCATGGCACCGGGAATTCCACAGTCACTGGTCGACGATGTCATCGTACTCAAGTATGGCGATGACGAGGCCTTGCGCCTGATCGAAATCCTGGGGTCACAACTGGCGGCCGTACTGGTAGAGCCGGTACAGAGCCGGTTTCCGGAATTGCAGCCCGGTGAATTCCTGAAAAAGTTGCGCCAACTCACCGAAGCGTCGGGGACGGCCCTGATTTTCGATGAGATGATCATGGGATTCCGCCTGCATCCGGGCGGATCCCAGGCCCATTTTGGGGTACAGGCCGATATTCTTACCTATGGCAAGATACTCGGCGGCGGGTTGCCGATCGGAGCCGTAGCTGGCAAGGCCCGCTTCATGGATGCCGTAGATGGGGGGCTTTGGCAGTATGGGGATGACTCGGTGCCGACTACACCGATCACCTTTGTGGCCGGCACCTTCAACATGCATCCGCTTTCGATGGTAGCGGCCCGGGCGGTACTGCTGGAACTGAAACGACAGGGACCCGCCCTGCAAGCGAGCCTCAACCAGCGCACCCGCGATTTCTGCGAGGCACTGAACACCTGGTATCGCAGTGAGCAATTACCCATCGAAATGATTTATTGTGGTTCCCTGTTCCGCTTCAAGCTGTCGGGCGAACTGGAATTGCTGTTTTATCATTTGCTCCTGCGCGGGATTTACCTGTGGGAGGGGCGAAACTGTTTTCTGTCCACCGCCCACACCGAGGCTGATCTGCAGACGATTCGTCAGGCCATAAAGGACAGCATTGCCGACATGCGTAACGACGGGTGGCTACCCCCTGCAGCCGGCGCGTCCTGGCAGCCCCCCTTGAGCGAAGGGCAAAAAGCCCTGTGGTCATTGATTCGGCTGCAACCGGCTGCGAGCCGGGCCTATACGGAAACGGTCGGTCTGCATCTGACCGGCCCGGTAGAGGCAGCGCATCTGGAAACTGCCCTGAACCAGCTCATTGCCCGTCATGCCTTGCTGCGCTGCACCCGGCTCGATGGTGAACGGCATCAGGTCGTAGCAACCCTTCGCCTTGCCCTGCCCTGGGACGGGCTCACGCTGGCGGATTGGCTGGAACGGCATCCCCTGGCTGATTTCCCTCTCGAGCCGGAATCAGTCGACCCGAGCCTGCCGCTGCTGCACGTTCAGGCTCTGCGTCCCGGTCCCGATCAGGTCGTCCTGCTACTGAGCCTGCCTCACCTGCTGGCCGATGGCTGGTCGCTGGGCATTCTGATGCAGGAATGGCTGAGTGCCTATCAGGCCTTGCAGTCTGGAGTTGAGCCGAGCTGGCCGGAACCCGGCCATTACACGGCCTTCGTCAACTGGAGTCGGTCGCTGTCGGTCGGTCTGGCGGCAGACATTGCCTGGTGGCAGGCCTATTTGCACAACCCGCCACCGGCTCTGGAATTGCCGGCAGATCATCCCCGTCCGGCCCAGCCAAGCTATCGCGGAGGACGTCGTTCATTAACACTGGATGCCCGAACCACGCACGCTTTGCGTGATGGCGGCCGACAGCGGGGAGCCGGTTTTTTTGCCCTGTTGCTGACGGTTGCGGAAGTCTGGCTGGCAGCGCTCAGCGGGCAGGACGAATTTTTCCTGTGTATTCCGGTAGCCGGCCAACTGGTCGCCGATCTGCCGCATCTGGTCGGCCATGCCAGTGCCAATCTTCCCCTGCGAGTGAAGCTGAATCGCTCCGAGAGCCTTGCCGTCACCCTGGTGCAGCAACAGAGTAATTTGTTGCAGGCCCAGGCTCACCAAAAAGCCCTGTTTGCCGCAGGATTTGCTGAAACCCTGTCGTGGCCTCCATTGACCACCGTATTCAATCTGGATCGGGCCATGGCCCTGAATCAGGGTGATTTGCGGGTGGAAGTGACCTTGCCGTTTCGGGGGTATTGCAAGAACGATCTGTTCATCAACCTGCTGGAGACCGATGACGGTTTACAGGTAGACGTGGATTTTTCCCTCGACCTGTTCGATCCCGCCCGTATGGAAACCTGGATCGAGGCTCTGGGGCAACTGTTGCAGTGTGTCAGTCAGGAATGGGATACCCGCCTCGATACCCTGATCGAGCCTGTTCCTGCCCCTCCGCCGCCACCTGCTGCCGGGGTGATGATACACGGTTATCGGGTCGATCCCCGGTCACTGGAAGACTGTCTGGCCCGCTATCCCGGTATGGATTCGGTTCGGGTTGTCCTCTGGCCGAGTGCAAACGGGCAGACATTGCGTCTGGCCGCCTTTGTGGCCGGGCGGGTTACACCGGATGAGCTTCGCACCTGGCTGCAACGACAGGTACCGCCTCATTTGCAGGCCGCCCGTATCATGGTCACTGAACAACCGGATACCCGGCCCGAGGCGGATCTGCTGGCCCTGCTGGATGAACCGGACCGCATCGATGATCCGGTCGTGGCCGCACTGGCCAGCCTCTGGAGTGAGTTACTGGGAGTGACCTCGGTTGCTGCGGAAGATTCGTTTCTGGCTCTTGGCGGCAACAGTCTCAAGGCCTTGCAACTCGAGGCCCGCATCGAGCGGGCGTTTGGTGTGCGCATCGGTTTGGCCGAGCTGCTGGCCGCCCCCACCTGTGCAGCCCAGGCCGGTTTGATTCAGGCCATATCGTCCGCGCCAGACGGTAATCATACCGCCCTGCTACCCCCCATACCGATACCTCCCCAGCGCGATTACCCGCTGTCGCCTGCCCAGAAACGGCTCTGGATCATCGATGCCCTGCAACCGGGTGTAGCGGCCTATAACGTGCCGGCTGCCCTGGTTCTTCATTCTGTCCTGGATATCAGGGCACTCGCCCGGGCACTGCAAGCCCTGATCGAACGGCATGAGATACTGCGTACCCGGTTTGTCCAGGTGGATGACAACCCGCGACAACGGGTCGATGCCTGGCAGCCCGCTCGTCTGGAATGTATCCATTGGGAGACAGAAGCAGAAGCCGGGGCCGAACTGGATGACTGGTTACGGGACATGGCGGAAACACCGTTCGACCTGTCCCGGGATTCGCTCATGCGCTGTGCTTTGCTGTGCTGGCCTGATCGCCAGGTACTGGCTTTGAATCTGCACCACATCATCAGTGATTTGTGGTCCATGGAAATTCTGCTGCGTGACCTGTTCACGCTGTATCAGGCGTACCGGGATGGCTCGGCAGATTCCCTGCCGCCACTGCCCATACAATATCGGGACTACGCCGTATGGCAATGGGCAGCCCTGGAGCAGCCTCCATACACCAGACAGCGTGATTACTGGCTACAGCAGCTGAACCCGGTACCCCGCCCCCTGGATCTGATTCCGGCAGATCGGCGTCCCCCGGTACGCCGTCATCAGGGGGTACTGATCGAACGGTTGTTGCCGGCTGCCTTGGTCGAACGACTCGATGCCTTGTGCCAGAGGCAGGCCGTGACTCCCTTCATGTTGTTTGTCGCCCTGTGCGAAGGGTTTCTGGCCGCCCTGACCGGTGCGGATGATTTGTGTCTCGGTACGGTAGTCAGTGGTCGCAGCCGTCCTGAAACCCACGAACTGATTGGATTTTTTGTTAATACCCTGGCGATTCGCGACCGCATTGAACGTAGCGAATCCTTTTTGGCGCATCTCGCCCGGGTTCGCACGACTTTACTCGCTGCCTATGCCCATCAGGATTATCCATTCGATGCCCTGCTGGATGCCTTGCGTCCCCCGCGTCAGGCGGGACGCAATCCACTGTTCGATATCATGGTGGCCCTGGAGGATCGGGCTGAAGTGGGTCAACTGGCTGAGCGGTTCGGTTTTACCCTGCGTGAAGTCGAGGTACCGGGCAGCCAGTTCGACCTGACCTTCACCCTCGGCCTGCCTGAACCGGGGAACTGGCTGGTCAGTGTGGTATATGACAGCGACCTGTTCGATCGGCCCCTGATTCTGACCTGGATCGAGCAGTTCGAGGCCTATGTGCTGGCCGTTACTACTCATCCCGAGTGGCCACTGTCAGAGTCGATGTGTGCCATTCGATCAGCCGAACCGCCACCGATGGCCCATTATGGCCCGCAGGTTGTCGTGCCCACGCTGGCCGTACACCGGTTGCTGGAGATTCATGCGGCCCGGGAACCGGAGGTTCCGGCGGTATGGGATGTAGATGAGTGCAATACTGTACCCGGTGCGGCATCCTCCCTGAAATCGGTAATCTCCCGGGGTGAACTCAACCTGAGGGCCAATCGTCTGGCACATTATCTCTGTCAGTGCGGTGCGGGTTCGGAGTGCCGGGTAGCGGTCGGTTTACCCCGCAGCAGTGAACTGGTAGTAGCCCTGCTCGGCATTCTCAAGGCCGGGGCAGCATACCTGCCGCTGGATCCGGGCTATCCTCCGCAACGGCTGGCCTACCTGCTGGCTGACAGTGGAGCCGGTTTGTTACTGACGCACAGTTCACTCCGCAACCGCTGGCCAGATACGGTAACCTGCCTGTATCTGGATGAGCTGGAACCTGCCCTGGTCGACAAGCCCGGCCATAATCCGATGCTGGAGCCACAACCAGACCACCTGGCCTACCTCATTTACACTTCCGGGTCTACCGGCCAGCCCAAGGGGGTAGCCGTGGAGCATCGCAGCCTGACCAACAAGATCAGCAGTTTTTGCGACAGCCTGGCCCTGGGGTCCCAGTGTCGGGCGGCGGTACTCGCCTCGCCGGCCTTCGATCCCTGTCTCGAGCAGATTTTGGCACCATTGGCCGCCGGGGGGAGCATCCTGATGATTCCGGATGCCATCCGTCAAAATCCCGAGTTGCTCTGGCCGTTGCTGGTGACACAGCAAATCAACTATCTCGATGTGGTACCCACTTATCTGAATGCGATATTACCGGCCCTCACGGTCACATTCAGGCCACAATACCTGATTTGTGGCGGGGAAGCCCTGCAGACGGCTACCCTCAAGGCATTGCAGTCCTCCTTGCTAAAACCACGTCATTTTCTAAACCTGTACGGGCCGACCGAGGCCTGTATCGATGCCGTGGGACACTGGATCGATCTGTCGACTGACATCGGTGATGAGGTACCGATAGGGCAGCCACTGGCCAATTACCTGGTCTATGTGCTGGATGAACGCCTGAAAGCCGTCACCAAGGGGGATAGCGGTGAACTCTACATTGGCGGGATCGGGCTGGCACGCGGTTATCCGGGACGAGCAGAGCAGGAGGCGAGTCACTTCATTACCCCGCCGTTTCCGGTACCGGGGGGTCGGTTGTACAAAACCGGAGACCGGGTTCGCTACAATTCAGAGGGTGACCTGGTGTTCCTCGGACGGGTCGATCAACAGGTCAAGATTCGTGGATTCCGGGTTGAACTGGCCGAGATCGAGGCGGTTCTTGCCAGTCACCCTGCGGTCCGGCACGCATTGGCACGACTTGATGACAGTGGTGAACACCCCCGTTTGCTGGTGTATTACCTGACAGGGGCGGAGCCTTCGACTCTTGCGGCAGAACTCAAAAGCTTGCTGCGCTCACGCCTGCCCGACTACATGCAGCCTGCTGCACTGATCGGCCTGGAGGCTTTCCCTGTCACCTTGAACGGCAAGGTAGATACCGCACGGTTGCCCTTGCCCGACCAGGCATCGGTCGTACTCGCCAAGCCATCCAGTGCCGCTGAAGCCGTCTTGACCGACATTTGGCAGCACCTGTTGAAATACAAGGTCATTGGTTCCGAGGACAACTTTTTTGAATTGGGCGGCGATTCCATTCTGGCCATCCAGGTGGCCAGTCGCGCCCGTGAGCAAGGCTGGCAGCTCACACCCAACCAGGTATTCGAGCATCAGACCCTGGCCAGCCTGGCCCGGCATTGCGCCCGGCGACAAGTCCCTGGTGGCGAGACTGCACCCTCACCCGGGTCATCATCCACCCGCCTCGTCCGGGAGGATTACTTTCCCTTGACACCGACCCAGGAAGGCATGTTGTTCCAGACCCTGAAAGGGGTGGGAGAAGCGACCTACTTCGGGCAGATCGTACTGTCTTTCGCGGCGAGTCCCGAGCTGCATCACTGGCAGGCGGCCTGGCGCGAGGTGTTGCAACGGCATGTCGCCTTGCGGGTCGCTGTGGTGTGGCGTGGGCGCGAGACTCCGGCACAGCGGATTGCCCGCGAATTTGAACCCGAATGGGTGATACGGGACTGGCGCGAGTACACCGCGGAGCAATTCGCCCACCACTGGGAGGCGTACCTGCAGCAAGACCGGCAACGCGGCTTTGACGTGGAACAGGCCCCCCTGCTGCGGTTTACCCTGGCCCTGTCAGCGGATGGCGGTTGCCGTTTTGCCATCAGCGAACACCATCTACTGAATGATGGCTGGGGTATTGCCATTGTGGTGCGGGAGGTAATGATCCTGTACCGTGCCCGAGTGGCCGGGACAGCGGTGACTCTGCCACCCGCGCCCGATTACCGCGACTATCTGGACTGGATTGCCCGGCAAAGCCGGGACGAGGCTTTAGCTTACTGGACGGATTACCTCAGGGAATTGCCGCCTTCGACCCCTCTGCCAGGGTCGGGCTGGTCGACGGAGACCGCTGTAGCGGGGGACTATCCGGTGCATCGTCTGCCTATTCCGCCTGTGCTCGGTGCGGGGATACGCGCTGCCGCTGCCGCCTGGCGGGTCACGCCCAACACCCTGTTTCAGGCCGGTTGGGCCTTGTTGCTGGCTGCCCACGCTCAAAGCGATGAAGTAGTGTTCGGGGTTACGGTGTCCGGTCGCCCGGCCGATCTGCCGGGTGTGGAGGACATGGTGGGGCTATTCATCAACACACTGCCCTTGCGGGTTTCCCTGTCGGACGATACCGGTCTTGCCGAGTGGTTGAGGGGGCTGCAATCCCGACACGCCCGTTTATCCGGTCATGCCTACAGTTCAGGGGCTGACTGGCCGATCTGGGCTGGACGACCGGCAGGTACGGTATTGTTCGAATCCATTCTCGTGTACGAAAATTTTCCGGTGGCCGATGTGTTGTTACGGCCTGATCCGGGTGGATTCAACCTGTTGCAGGTGGTTGTACATGAACATAACCACTATCCACTGACATTGCTGGTCGTCCCGGAGGGGGAAGGCTTCCTGTTACAACTCACCCGGGAGGCTCGCTGTCTCGGGGCCGGGGCCGCAGAGCGGATTCTCACCCGGTTTTCAGCTCTGCTGACCAGCCTGCAGGAGGCGGCACACGCCCACCTCTCCCCCCGGGAGTTGCTGGAACGCTGGCATGAGAGTAGCGTGGATGTCGACCTGACCGCCCGGGCCACGACTCCCCTGAGCGAGGATTTCTGAGATGTGTGGTATTGCCGGCATACTGGGACAGACCCGTTCTTCGGATTCACGCCGCCACTGGCTGGAGCAGATGGTCAACACGTTTCGCTACCGTGGCCCGGATGCTGACGGTTTTCATGAGGACGCGTACGTCGGGTTGGGATTTCGCCGTTTGTCCATCATTGATCTGGAAGGGGGGCATCAGCCCCTGTGCAATGAAACGGGTGATATCTGGCTCATCTGTAACGGTGAAATTTACAATCACCAGGCCTTGCGCCAGGGGCTGGAGCAGCGAGGTCACCGTTTCCGCAGCCGGAGTGATGTGGAAGTCATTCTGCATCTGTACGAAGAGCAGGGCCGGGCGTTCGTAGCCGAACTGAATGGTCAGTTTGCCTTTGCCCTCTACGACAGCCGCCGGCAAACCCTGCTGCTCGGGCGGGATCATTTCGGTATCGCTCCCCTGTTCCATACCCGGGTTGGAAACCGCTGGTTGTTTGCGTCCGAAATCAAGGCCTTGCTGGCCTGTCCCGATGTACCCCGGGCGGTTGATCTTACCGGACTGGATCAGATACTGACCTTCCCGGGGCCGGTTAGTCCGCGTACCCTGTTTCAGGGCATTCACAGTCTGCCGCCCGGTCACCTGCTGGAAATTCACGCAGGAGAGGAGCGTTTGATACGCTATTGGGATCTGGATTACCCCACCCGCGACGAGTGGTGGCCATCCCGCTCACTCGCTGATACCCTGGATGAACTGGATGCCCGTTTGCGTGAGGCCGTGCGCCTGCGTCTGAATGCCGATGTACCGGTGGGTTTCTATCTGAGTGGCGGGCTGGACTCATCACTGATAGCCGCCCTCATCCACCACCTGTCACCCGGTCATCCACGGCATTCGTTTTCGATCGGATTCAGTCATGCCGGGATCGACGAGCGGGCTTATCAGCGGATCATGGCCGAAGCAATCGGCTCCCTGCATCATGAAACCCTGTTCGATCACTCCGATCTGGAGCGTTATCTGCCGGTCATGGTGCGTCACGCCGAGACCCCGTTACGGGAATCCTACAACAGTTGCTCCCTGATGCTGTCCGCCCTGGTCAGGGAGTGCGGCATCAAGGTCATATTGACCGGTGAAGGGGCCGATGAACTGTTTGGGGGGTATGTCGGTTACCGGCTGGATCGGCAGCGTACTCCGGCCAGTCAGGATATCGATGCCTGGATGGAGCAGGAGGCCCGCCTCAGGCTTTGGGGCGATGCCGATTGTTTTTATGAGCGGGAATATGTAGCCCACGCCGATACCCGTTCTGCCCTCTATTCCAGCGAAGTCCTGGCCGGTTTCAGCACGTTCGACTGCACCGGGCAGGCTCCCGTGGATCACGGTCAACTGGCCGGGCGGGATGTATTTCATCAACGCTCCTATCTGGATTGCAAACTGCGGATGGCCGATCACCTGCTGGCCGATCACGGTGACCGGGTCAGCTACGCCCACTCGGTGGAGGCGCGCTACCCGTTTCTTGATCTGGAACTGTTCAAGTTGGTTCGCACCATCCCGCCCGGGCAGATGCTTCACGGACTCGAAGAAAAACACCTGTTGAAACAACTGGGGCAGCGATATCTGCCCGGTGCCATCGTTCGGCGCCCGAAGTTCAGTTTCGTGGCCCCGGGCAGCCCTTACCTGCTGCGGCAGAACCGGGAGTGGATCGAGGACTTGCTGGCGCATGACACGATCCGGCGGCAGGGCTATTTCAATCCACAGACAGTCGAACGCCTGAAAACCCGTTACCGCCAGGCCGATTTTTCCCTCAACCAGACCTACGAAGATGATCTGTTAATGGTTATCTTGACGTTCGGCATTTTTCTCGACACCTTTGGATTGCCGAACTACAGTGATTCATCCTGCGGCTTGCGGGATTCTGCCATCGAACCCTCATCAAACTACGACCGAAACCATCCATGACCATCAACAAAAAACTGTTTCACTCGGTCTTTGCCGGTGTTTGTGAACGCTATCCTGCCGCCGGTGCGATAGAGACCTCCGGGATTACCCTCAGCTACCAGCAACTGGATCGGGCTTCACGCCATCTGGCTGCCCGTCTGACGAGGCTGGGTTGTGGGCGAGGGGATGTGGTCGGTCTTTACCTGCCGGCTTCTCCGCTTTATGTGTTGAGTCTGTTGGGGGTAGCCCGTGCCGGGGCTGCCTTCATGCCACTCGATGTGCGGGCACCGGCGCATCGTCTGGCACAAATGTGTTCGCAAACCCGGCCACGTTGCTTGATTACCACGGCAGATTTGCAGGATGCCCTGGCGGAGTCAGGATACACGGCGGCTTCCCTGATGTTGCTGGATCAGACTGATCTGATCCAGGGTAGTGCAGCCCTGTCGGCCTGTTCCGGAATGGCCGAACCGGATGATCTGGCCTATGTGATATTCACCTCCGGCAGTACCGGTAAGCCCAAGGCTATCGCCGGGCAGCACAAGGGACTGAGTCATTTCATCCACTGGGAAATGCAAACCTTCGGTCTGGTAACGGATTGCCGTACCGCCTTCATGGCGGCTCCTACCTTTGATGTCAGTCTGAGAGACATACTGGTGCCTTTGCTGGCCGGGGGTACCCTGTGCATTCCCGCAGCGGAAGAACGACAACGTGTGGACAGGCTGATCGACTGGCTGGAACGGGCTCGAATCAACACTTTGCACTGCGTGCCCTCGCTGTTCCGGTTGATGATCAGGGAACTCGACTCCCAAGCCAGACCGGAACGACGCCTGTCCTCGCTGCAACGGATTTTGCTGGCCGGTGAACCGCTCTATGCCCGGGATGTGCTGGCTTGGCGGGCGGTGCAAGGGGAGTCGGTTGAACTGGTCAACCTGTACGGCCCCTCTGAAACCACCCTCGCCAAAGCCTTTCACCGTATCACAACGGTTCCGGTTCAGGGTTCGACCCCGATCCCGGTCGGGCAGGCCTTGCCAAATACCCTGTTGTTGGTCATCAAGGGTAACCGCTTGTGCGGGCCGGGAGAGATCGGCGAAATTCACATCAAGACACCCTTCCGTACCCTCGGTTACTATCAGGATCCGGAGCAGACCGCCCGCTGTTTCATACCCAATCCCCTGACCGGCGAAGCCGACGATATCGTCTACCGTACCGGTGACATGGGCCGCTACCTGCCGGATCAGGGTGTGGAGTTGCTGGGACGACTGGACAACCAGATCAAGCTGAACGGTGTTCGCATCGAGCTGGGTGACGTGGAGCAGGCGGTTCTGGCACATGAAGCCCCGCGAGAGGCCGTGGTGGTGCTGCAAACCCTGAAAGCAGGAGAACAGGCCCTGGTGTGTTATTACGTAGTGGATACCCCACTGAGTCCTCAGGCCTTGCGTGAATTCGTGGCCAGTCGTCTGCCCGAGGCCATGATTCCAGCCTACTTCGTTGAAATGGCTGCCTTGCCACTCAACCTGCACGGCAAGGTGGATCGCAAAGCCTTACCGTTACCCGAGGCCGTGCTGTATCAGGATCAGGCCTTTGTGCCGGCAGAAACACCGTTGCAAACCCGGCTGGCCGCTATCTGGGCCGAGGTATTGGGGTTGGAGCGAGTCAGTATCGACCACCGTTTTCTGGAGACGGGCGGCAATTCACTCAAGGCCATGCGGGTACTTTCACGCATCCTGGGTGAAATCAGGGTGGATATCAATCTGCGGGATTTTTTCGCCCATGACACCGTGCGTACCCTGGCGGCTTGCATCGAGAACCTCTCCGCTTCGCGCCTTCCCGCCCTGATCCCCCGCGAACCACGGCCAGATTATCCCCTGACCCATGCCCAGACCCGGATGTGGGTCTTGCAGCAGATGCACATCGATGCCATCGCTTACAGTTTGCCCGAAGCCCAGTTGATCGAAGGCGAACTCGATGTCAAGCGGTTGGAACAGGCCCTGACCGGTTTGATCAGTCGACATGAGTCCCTGCGCACCGTATTCGTGGAAACGGTTGACGGCCTGCGGCAGAAAATCCTTCCCGAGTGGACGGTGAACCTGCCCGTACTCGATTACCGTCTGGCTACGGACGCAGAAATCCGGGTCAGTGAACACATCGCTGCCGATCACCTGCAAGCTTTCGATCTGGCCCGGGGGCCCTTATTCCGAACCACCCTCTACCGCCTGCCGGATGGTTCCGGGGGGCAGCCGCGCCACATCTGGTCATTCAACATCCATCACATCATCACCGATGGCTGGTCACTGCGAATCCTGATCGAGGAACTGGGGCAGTTGTACCGGGGCGAATCGCTGGTGGCCTTGCCGCTACACTACCGGGATTATTCGCTGTGGCTGGATGACTTGTCGGGTAGCGAAATCATGCAGGCCCAGGCCGATTACTGGCATCGCAGGCTGGCTGATGAACCCGAGCCTCTGGATTTGCGCACCGACCGGCCACGACCAGCCGTACAGACGTTCAAGGGGGCGACCCTGCACCGGGTGCTGGAGGCGGAAATTACCCGCTCCCTCAATGCCCTCTGTCAACGGCAGGGCGTGAGCCTGTTCATGCTGTTGGCTGCCAGTTTGCAGACCCTGCTGTACCGCTACACCGGGCAAACGGACATCACCCTGGGAACCGTGGTTCATGGACGAACCGATTCACAACTGGATCAGGTTGTTGGTTTGTTCGTCAATACCCTGGTCCTGCGCAGCCCCCTGGCAGGCCATGAGCGGTTCTGCGACCGGCTGGCGGCGATGAAAACCGCTGTACTCGAGGCCTTCGATCACGCACTGTATCCATTCGATCGTCTGGTCAACGAAGTGGCACAACGACGCGACATGAGCCGCCATCCCCTGTTTGATGTGATGCTGGTACATCAGAACATTGACGTTGATCCCTTGCGCCTGGGCGAGACCCGGGTTACGGATTTTGGTCAGGCCCACTACTGGGAGACCAGCCGGTTTGATCTGACCCTGCATGTCAGCGAAGAGACAGATCACCTGAGACTGGACTGGAATTACAACCTGGATTTGTTTTTGCCGCAAACCGTCACGGTTCTGATGGCACATTTTGAAACACTGTTGCAGGCAGTCGTTGCCGAATGTACCCTGACACTGCAGGATTTAAGCTTGATGGGAGAGGTTGAGCAGCAACGGGTCATCGTGGAGTTCAACGATGCCAACCGGGTTGGTTCACCGAGCGTGGCCGCTATTCCTGCGCTCGGGGCGTTGTTTGCCCGCCAGGTTGACCTCCATGGCGACAGGGTAGCGGTCTGTCTGAATGAGCGGACACTCACCTACCGGCAACTGGATCACTGTGCTGATCGTCTGGCGGAGGGCATGCGCAACGGCATGGGGGTGGCTCCTGGGGATGTGGTGGGTTTGTTGACGGCCCGTGAGCCGGAGTGGATTGCCTTGATTCTGGCCATTTTCAAACTCGGAGCCTGTTATTTGCCACTGGATCCAGCCTTGCCGACGGCTCGCCTGACGCGGATGCTGGATCGGGCCGGTTGTCGTCATCTGGTAGCGGCAGGTACTGATTCAAGCCATGGGATAATCGCTCGTCACTGGTCTGAATTGCAAGCGGAGGCGGCACTGCCCGCACCGGCAGATCCTGCGCCATCGCGGCAAGCCACCTTGCTGTATCTGATTTTTACTTCAGGTTCCAGTGGAGAGCCCAAAGGGGTATTGGTGGAACAGGCCGGATTCGTCAACATGATCCAGGATCAGATCCGAAAGTTTGGAATTACCCCGCAAGACCGGGTCTTGCAGTTCGCTTCAGCCGGATTTGATGCGTCCCTCCACGAGATTTTCGTGTGCTTGTCAAGCGGTGCTGCCCTGGTACTGATACCGAGCGGTGATATTCAGGATACCGGTCGGTTTGTGACTCGCTTGCAGCAACAGGCCGTGAGTGTGGCCACCTTACCGCCCACCTATCTACAATTACTCGGACATCAAACCTTGCCCGGTCTTCGCATCCTGATTACGGCAGGCGAGGCCGCCCGGGCTGTGGATGCCCGGTTCCATGCCGGCTATCTGCGCTATTTCAATGCCTACGGCCCCACCGAATGTTCGGTGTGTGCCAGCACATACGAGGTATTACCCGGTATCACGGAGACGGCTGTCATCCCGATTGGCAAGCCGGTGGACAATATCCGTATCTACGTGCTGGATGATCGACTGGCCGTACAACCCCTGGGCATTCCGGGTGAAATCTGTCTGGCCGGGATCGGGTTGGCACGGGGCTATCTGGCGGATGAAGACCTGACCCGCTCCCGTTTCATCGAGCATCCGCTGGAGCCGGGTGGACGACTGTATCGAACCGGGGATCGAGGGTTCTGGAATCCGGACGGAGAGCTGGTTTATCTGGGTCGCCTGGATGATCAGATCAAATTGTCGGGTTACCGGATTGAACCGGGTGAAATTGCAGCGACCCTGCACCGGCATCCCGATCTGGCTGATGCCGCTGTCGTGTTGCAGGATGATCCGTTTCTGGGCCCCCACCTGCATGCCTATTGCGTAGCGCGGCGCAAACCGGTGGAATTATGGCCTTCGATTGCCGAGTTTCATGGCTACGATGATGTGGTTTATCATGCCATGGCAACCCATGAATCCCGCCATGACCGCTATCGTCGCGCTTTTGCCAGGGTATTGAGGGATCAGGTCGTACTCGAAGTCGGGCCGGGGCCGGAGGCCGTGTTAAGTCGCCTGGCCATTGAATGCGGTGCGAGTAAGGTATATGCCGTCGAATTACTTGAAGAGACGTTTAACAAAGCCCGGGCAACCGTCCAGTCATTGGGGCTTTCGGATCGTATCACGGTCATTCATGGCAATGCCCTGACACTGACCTTACCCGAGAAAGCAGACTACTGCATTGCAGAAATCATGGGCAGTATTGCCGGCTCTGAAGGCGCGGCCGTCATCATCAACGCCGTGCGTCATCATCTGACGCATCCGGCTCATGTTCTGCCGCAACGCTCTGAAACCCGCTTCGCGGCCATCGAGCTGGGTGAGGATCAACTGGATTGGGGGTTCAGCCCGATCGCGATCCACCATCTCGAGCGCGTATTCGACCAGGCAGGCCAACCCTTCGACCTGCGTCTGTGTGTCAAGGGCACGGGTTCAGAGCAATTGTTATCCGGGGCAGGAATCTTTGAAGACCTGGATTACACCCGCGAGATTCCGCTGACACACACACACGAGGTGGAGCTAAACATCAACCGCCCGGGATGTTTTACCGGATTTCTGATCTGGCTCACCCTGGCAGTCGATGTCGATGAAGTGGTGGATACCCTGATCGAGCAGACCGGTTGGCTGCCGGTTTATTTGCCGGTCAGCCTGAGCGGCTGGCCTGTCGAAGCCGGTGATCGCCTGCAACTTCGCATCACCCGTCAGTCGTGTGAGCAAGGATCAAACCCCGATTATCTGCTGGAAGGTCGTCTGCTGTATCGCGATGGTCGTGAAATCAGTCTGGCCTGTTCCTGTCCGCACAAGGCCAGCGGGTTTCGTCAACAGCCGTTTTATCAGCGTCTGTTTGCAGAGGGTGAATGGCCACAACTGCCGCAGCCGGATGAGGCCGAACTCAAGCACCATCTGGCTAAAACCTTGCCAACCTACATGATTCCAGCCCGGTTCACGCTGCTACCTGCGCTGCCGCTCACTGCGGCGGGCAAACTGGATCGGGCCCGATTGCCCCGCTTCGTGCCAGGCAGGACGACAGAAACCGACGAATCGTTAACGCCTGGACAACAGGGCCTGCAAGCCGCCTGGCTACGTGTGCTGGGACGCAAACCCGGCCTGCACGACAATTTCTTTAGCCTCGGCGGTGATTCCATCAAGGCGATACAGGTGGCCGGTTGGTTGCAGGAGCAAGGATTACGGATCGAGGTCAGCGATATTTTTCAGCAACCCACCCTGGCCGGGTTGGCGACATTGCTCAAAACCAGTGATGTCAGTGCTGAGCAAGGCCAGCTTACCGGCCCGGTACCGCTCAATCCCATACAAAGCTGGTTTTTCAGTCAGTCCTGTCCCGTACCACAGCATTTCAATCAGGTGGTTGAACTGGCCTGTGCCGATCGCTTTGATATTCCGGCGGTACATGCTGCCCTGACCCGGCTTCAGACTCATCATGATGCCTTGCGAACCCGATTCCACGACGATTCCGGGACGGTGCGGGCAGTGCAGCAGGCACTGGATTACCCGGTGCGCCTGCATTGTGTCGACTTGACCGGACACACTGAGGCCGAGCTGGCCATGACTCGCCATGCCGAAGCGCAGCAGGTAGCGGTCGATCTGGCGGCAGGGCCGCTCATGCAGGGTCTGCTGTATCACCGGATCGAGGGTGACAGGTTGCTGCTGATCATCCATCATCTGGTGGTAGATGGCTATTCCTGGCGCATACTGATCGATGATTTCTGGCAATGTTATACTGCGGCCCGAACCGGTGTTCCGGTAACCTTGCCAAAAAAGACTCACGCTTTCAAAACCTGGAACCAGGCTCTACAGACCTTTGCCGGGTCTGATACCCTGAAACGGGAGCGGGGCTACTGGCTGAGCCAGGTGGAGCGGGCACGAGACAACCAACTCATGACGCACACCCTTACCGGATCACAAGCGGCGGCAGCCTCCCTGAATGCCCGGTGGGATCGAACCATGACCCGGGAATTCATGATAGATGCCCGACATACGGTTCATGCCCAACCGGATGAACTGCTGGTCACTGCACTGGCTCTGGCCTTCAGGCGTAGTTGGGACATTGACTGTTTTCTCATTGACAGGGAACACCACGGTCGCGACTGGTCGGAGGGAAAACTCAATCCGGGTCGTACGGTGGGCTGGTTTACCGTGGTGTATCCACAAGTGATAACGCTGCCGGATTCGTCCTTGGGACAACAGATCGAGTGGGTGAAAACCACCTTCAGTGCCGTACCTCATCAGGGGCTGGGTTACGGGATTCTGCGTTACCTGGCTCACGATGAGGCACTGGCCTTGCCGCCTGCACCGGTCATTCTCAATTTTCTGGGAGACTTTACCGGGTCAGAACCCGAGGGTAACATCGTGCTGAACTGGGATCCACCCGTTTACCCCGTAAACCAGGCAAACCCGCTGACCCACGCCCTGAATGTACAGTGCATGGTCGTGGATGGTTGTATGCAACTGGAACTGATATACGATACGACGTGCTACACGACCGTGAAGGTGCAGTTGTTGTTTGAGGCATTCAACACGGCTCTCGGGGAGATTATCGAGTATAGTCTGGGGCGTGTTCCGGCTACCGGGCGTGCCAGCGGTTTCACACTCGATACCCTGGATGAATCCGATCTGACCGGTTTGATTGCTGACCTTTGATCCAGTAGTTTTTTCCATTTTCTGTTCCTTTTTTACTTTTCAAGTGAGGCTCGTAATGTCGGACGTTGTATTGACTTTCATGCCCTATGGCACGGTAGATCGGCCTCCCATTGGGGTGGGTTATCTTTCCGCCAATCTCAAAAAACGGGGGATTTCCTCCGGCATTATCAACGGACACCTGCACTTTGCCGACCATATTGGTCTTGGAATCTATAATCGCATCAATAATTCGGAAAATACTTATTTGATCGGAGAGTGGACTTTTTCCCGGGCGGCTTTTCCTGATTTTCACGTTGACGACGAAGCCTATTTCGAGTTGCTGCACCAACCGGCGGACAAAGAGGCTCTATACCAGGTCAGAGAGGCGGCGCAGGGCTACATTGATACCCTGGCGGCCCGCATACTGGATGGCAAACCGCGCCTGATTGGATGCAGTTCCATGTTTCAGCAAAACTGCGCTTCCCTGGCCTTGATGCGACGCATCCGGGAGTGGGCTCCCGAAGTGATTACCGTCATGGGCGGTGCCAATTGCGAAAGTGAAGTCGGTAGAGCAATACATACTCATTTTCCCTGGGTTGATTATGTTTTTTCCGGAGAATCTGATGAACTGTTCCCCGATTTCTGTCGCTGGATACTGCACGGCATTCCTCCGGAGCAATCCGGCAAGGAACCCTGGCCACCTACCGCCATATTGACCCCGGAAACGCGATCATTGGGTAAAAACAGACCAGTAGGTCTGGCGGTCACCTACACCATGAATGATCTTCCGCTGCCTGAATTTGACGATTACTTTGCTGCACTCCAGGACAGCCCGCACCAGAATCAGATCAATCCGGCCCTGATCCTGGAAACCTCGCGTGGGTGCTGGTGGGGCGAAAAGAGCCGTTGCACGTTTTGCGGGCTCAGTGCCGGTACCATCGGATTCCGCTCCAAGTCTGGCGACAAGGCTTACCAGGAAATTGATACCATGGCCAACCAGTTCAACATGTATCGTTTCGAACTGGTAGACAACATCATGGATATGGCCTATTTCGATACCTTGCTGCCTCGCCTGGCCAAAGATCCCCGTCCATTCCGGTTTTTCTATGAAATAAAAACCAACCTGACCCACAAACAGGTGGAGTGTCTGGCTGATGCCGGGGTACTGTGGATACAACCCGGCATCGAAGGTTTGAATGATCGCCTGCTGAAACTGATGAAAAAGGGCAATAATGCCTGCCATGGCATTCGCCTGCTCAAGTGGAGCCGTCAGTATGGCATCTATGTCATGTGGAACTATCTGTGCGACGCACCAGGTGAAATCGATGACTGGCACACCGAGGAACTGACTTATATCCCCCTCCTGGCACATTTGCAGGCACCCTGGAATGCAGGTACCCGCATTCGCTACGACCGCTTTGCTGCCTACACCGTGGAAGCCGAAGACTACAAACTGGAACTGGAACCGTGTCCGGCCTACCGCTACATCTATCCGCTCGACGAGGAACAGTTGCGTGACCAGGCCTATTATTTTTTCAATAAAAACCAGTCGCTCATCAACGACGGCAAGCCTCAACCGGTCATGGAAAATCTGAAAAGCCTGATGGCCACCTGGCGTGAACTGTATTATGCCCACTCTGAAAAAGGCTTGTCAGATCAACCTGCTGCAACCGCACCGGAACTACGCATGACCCGGCCTGACCCGGATACCATTCACCTGATGGATACCCGTCCCTGTGCCGTAGCTGCCGAACATACCCTGAGCGGGATACATCGGCTTGTGTACGATATCTGCGATGCCGGCGAGGTGTTGCACGCTGTCGTCAGTAAACTCCAGCAGGCGGGTTATCCGGATATGGACAATGCACAGGCACAGGCTCTCCTTGACGAACGGATAGCCAGCAAAACCCTGATGAAAGTCAGTGGCCGCTACTTGAGTCTGGGGGTGGAGTACCCCTACCGGGATTATCAATCCATGGAAGGTTGATATCCGAGGAAGCCACTGTTGGCTGCAAGGATGACCAAGGCCGCTGTGGAAAAGTAAGGATAGCCCAAGCGTAGCCTCGATGTCGCTGAGCGAAATCGGGCAATCAATTAATCCTACGAAGGTGTAAACGATGACCAAACTGCTTTCAATGACGAGTATTTTCGCTGCAACCCTGATGACCATCAGCGGTCTAGCCGGTGCAGACACTATCCTGAGTTCCTCTACTTCGACGGTGGATATTCCCCTGATAACAACCAGGGACGGTAAATCATCGTATTCTGCCACGCTTAAAATAAATGGCCTGGGTAACCGATTGAAGGCGGAACCACCCTACACCTCCGGTACCTACCGGGTGCAGCGGGTTGAAAAGCGCTATAACGATAGCACCATTACCATGGATGAAGGGTTCGACCCCGAGATCGCGGATCGTCTCGACGATCTTTTGGGTCGAATCGTGACCGATTATGAAAAGCCAGGTGCCATCCTGGCGGTGCAAATGGGCGACAAAACCTGGCGTGGCGTGGCCGGGGTCAAACGGGTTGGCACCAAACCACCCGCACAGTTCTCGGACACGGTACGTATTGGCAGCATCACCAAGACCTTCGTGGCTGCCCTTATCATGCAGCTGATAGAGGAAGGCAAATTCAAACTGGATGATCCCATCGGACGGTTGATGCCTGAACTCAACATACCCCGGGGCGATGTAATCACCGTGCGGCATCTGCTGTCACATCGCTCCGGACTCCACAACTATGTAGTGGATTTTCAGGAGATTTTTGTCGAAGAACCCCTGAAAGTATTTGACCCCAGGCAAATACTGGCTGATGCCCTGAAAAAACCGCTGGAATCCGAACCGGGTGCAGAGTATCACTACAGCAATACCGGCTTTAGCATACTGGGTCTTTTGATTGAAAAAACCACACGTTCTACCGTGGAGGCACAGGTCAAAAAACGCTTCTTGAATGCCTATAACCTGTCCATGACGACATTCCCCACTGATCCGGGCTATGATTATACCTACCTGCACGGTCATGCTGATTATGACTGCAATGAAAACATCAGGAATGGCTGTCCCGCCGGCTTGAACCTGAAAGATATCTCCTACCTGGAGACCTCCGTGCCCTGGGCAGCGGGAGCCATGCTGTCAAATGCCCAGGATCTGCTGAAATGGGGCAAAATCTATCTGGACGGCCAGTTGGTTTCACCGGAATTGCATCAACTGTCGATATCTGACTGCAAGAGCCTGGGCTATGAAGACCTGGGTATCTACGGCAATATGTGCCTGTCGCGGATTCAGGTGTTTCCGTCCTACCCCAAAGTGGACGCTGCCAATACCTGGATTGGTCACGGTGGCCAGATTCAGGGCTTTGATAACATCATGTACCGTAATCACGCCAAGGACATCACCGTAGTGCTGAACATGAACCACTATTACATGGGAACCGATGACAACAAGCAAACCCCGGTCATCATGCTGTTCGATCTGTTGCCCATATTTGAAACACCTGAAACCAGAAATGCCATGATTGCCCGAGGCAAATCTGCCAGGGAAACCATCAAGCGGGCGGTATTCGATCCCTCCGTTCATTATGACCATACCAATTGGGCCGATCGGTAGAGTCTCGACCACCCGACAGTCCAATCGTAGCCCCACCGTAGCCTCGATGTAGCGTAAGCGAAATCGAGGCTTTGCGGTGGTAAGCCAGACTCGCCGGTCGAAGGCGTTCATTTTTTTAGTCCTCATCTGCCCGGGTCAGCATGAATCAGAATGTCTTGGACATCATCGCCCTTACGCCTTTTCAGGAAGGTCTTTATTATCACTCGATGCTGGAAGGTACTGCTTCCGGCGAACAGGCCCATTTGCAGCAAATCGTTTTTCAGATCGAGGGCAATCTTGACCGGCAGGCTTTTGAACGAGCCTGGAATGTCCTGGTTGAGCGGCATGACATCCTCAGAACCCTTTATCGGGTGACCCGTAACGGCCAGGCCGCCGCCATTGTACTCAAGGAGCGTAAACTCCGGCTCCATTACACGGACTGCCGTCAGTTTTCAGGTGAAGAGCAGGCCCGCACGCTTTCAGAACAAACCTTGTTTGCCCGCCGCTACCTGGATCTGGGTAGCGAAGAAAGCATGAGGTTGCACCTGATTCAGCGCAGTGATCAGGATCATCTGTTGATATGGACATTTCACCATATTCTTTTCGACGGCTGGTGTCAGGCCCTGTTGCAACAGGAGCTGGCAACGGCCTATCAGGCGATCGGGCAGGGCATCGACCCGGTTCCCTTGCCCAGGGCTTCTTCCTTTACCCACTATGTGCGCTGGTTGCAATCCCGTAACAAGGCCGAAGCCCGGGAGTTCTGGACACGGCACCTGGCATTGGCTCCGGAACCGCGCCCCCTGCCGGGATTCAAAACACAGGATTCCAGAACCCGGCAGCACCGGACTGAATCGTTCACCCTGGATAAAACGCTGTCCGACGATTTGCGCGGTCTGGCGGCCCGTCTGGGCGTATCGCTCAGGTCAGTCATGCTGGGTGTGTGGGGTATCCTGATTGCCGGTTTGACTCAGGCTGATACGGTCGTGCTGGGTGTGGTGGCCAGTCTGCGTCCCCTGGACATACCGGGTATGGATCGACTGGTAGGGCCGTGCATTACCACCCTGCCACTCCGGTTGCATGCATCCGCACGATGCACCCTGGAGTCGGTGTACCGTCAGATTCATGATTTGACACCCGAGTGGCTGCGTCATGCTCACTTTCCATTGTCTGAAATTCATGGCCATTTGAAACGCAGGGAGCTTTTCAACCATATCGTGGCTTTCGAGAATTTTCCCGTGGCGGCTGCGGACGAGGCTGGACGGGCCTGCCTTGGCCCCGGTCTCCATCTGCAAGCCTGTGACAGTTTCATGCCCAACAGTTATGGATTGACTGTCATCATTCTGCCGGAAACCGCTATCCGCCTCTCTTTTGCCCATGATGCGGCCCTGTATGAGCCGGAGGCCATCCGTGGGCTGGGTGAACGGTATCGTCACTTGTGTCAGTCCGCCATCGAGGCATCCTCGCTGTCACTGGCACAATTGAATCTGCTCAGTGCCGTCGAGTGGCAAGCATTGCAGCAGGAGTTCATCCAGCCCGTGCCCTCGCGGCGAGCCTGCAATTCAGTCTACGCCAGACGGCAAGTCTGGATGGCGGCGCGACGCGAACAACCGGCCCTCTGGCAAGGCACGCTTAATCTCCGTCATGACGAGGTGGAGACCTGGGCACTGAATCTGGCGGCATGGCTGGCGAGCGGCCTGGTGTCGGATCACACCAGGCCGCTCGCCCTGGTGGCCGATGCCGGTATCGAAATGGTAGTGGGGATGCTGGCCTGTCTCTATGCAGGACGGCCTTTTGTGCCGTTGGCACCTGATCTGCCAGCATTGCGCCGGGAATGGATACTGTCTGATTGTGAAGCCTTTCTGCTCGAACGAGACACCATTCTGCAAGCCCGCTCACGGATGGCAGTCGGTTATACGCCCGCCTCTGACCAGACAGACCTACCTGCCTATATCATTTACACGTCCGGAACCACCGGTCAGCCAAAGGGCGTGCAGGTCGGACAACACGCCCTGCTCAACTATGTCGGCTGGCTGGAACGGGACATGGACACAGGCCCGGGCGATGTGAGTATTCTTTTGTCATCCCCCGCTTTTGATCTGGGTTATACCAGCCTGTTTGGAACCCTCCTGAATGGGGGTACCCTGGTGTTGCTGAACGAGGCCGGGCGACGCGATCCTGAATACATCATCGACTGCATGATTCGGCATCGGGTGAGTTTCCTCAAAACCACACCGTCCCTGTTCGATCTGATCGTGAACAGCCCGGATTTCACCCGTATGAGCCAGTCTGACTCACTGGAAAGGGTTTTTCTGGGCGGTGAACCCTTGCATTTCAAAACCCTGAAGACCGTACAGACCCAACTCCCCGGGATACGGATCATCAATCATTACGGGCCTACCGAAGCCACCATCGGGTGTATTGCCGGTCTGCTTCCGGCGACCTGGTTCGATGAGGGGGCGGCTTTGCTGCAATGTCTGGGGCGGCCCATAGCCGGTTGCCGGATATTGATCTGTAACCACTTTCTTCAGCCCGTGCCCGCCGGTATACCCGGAGAGATTCTGGTATCTGGTGAAGGTTTGTCGCAAGGTTATATCGGGGCGGCCCGGAATCAGTCGCAGCGGTTCCTGGACATTCCGCTCCTGCCAGGGGTTCGCATGTACCGAACCGGTGATCAGGCCTACTGGCTGGCGGACGGTCGGGTCGTTTTCCTAGGACGGCAGGATCAGCAAATCAAGATCAGGGGATACCGGGTGGAGCTGGAGGAGATTCAGTCTGCCCTGCTAGCGTATGAAGGGTTGCGCGAGGCTGTCGTGCTGGAACGCGATCAGGTACTGTACGCCTTCATTACCGGCACTGCGGATCAAACCGCCTTGCGCCATCATCTGGCTGAACGGCTTAGTGATTACATGATTCCCCGACATCTGATTTTCCTGGAAACCTTACCCCTGACCGCAAACAACAAACTCGATACCGCCTTTTTACTGGAGCGTGCCCATACCCCACAGGTATCCCCGGACTGCGAGGCGGTGGTAGAACCGGTGGTGATGAGTCTGATCAGTTTGTGGCAGCGGGTATTGGGTACATTACAGCCGATATCAGCCCACAGTGATTTTTTCACTCACGGCGGGCATAGTTTGCTGGCCATACAACTGGTGTCGCTGATCCGGGCACATTTTGATTGCCCACTGGGTCTGGCGGATATTTTGACGGCATCAACCCCGGCGACCCTGGCCCGACTCATACAATCGCGTTCCGGGTCTACCCCGGGGCTTTCCCTGTTGCGGCTGGACGAAAACCCGACCGGTGTATTGCTATTCATGCCATCCAGCCTGGGTAGCCCCGGGTTTTTCCGGCCTTTGCTGGCACAACTGAACCAGCCGGTCATGGCATTCGGTGTATTTTCCAGCGGTTTTGAAGAAACTGGCGATTCGCTGGATGATTCGCTTGCGAATCTGGCGCGACGTATCGTGGACAGCCTGCCGGCAACGATCCGGCATTTGCCGGTGTGTTGCATCGGCTGGTCATTCGGTGGTGCCGTGGCCCTCGAAACCATGGCTTTGCTGGAAAAGGCCGGTTATCGCGTCCAGGCCGTGCTGCTCGATGCCGACATTCGTTTACCCGGCGAACCGGTGGAACCTGTGCAGCCGACCCGTTTTGCCGATCTGGCCGGACATCCCTATTGGACTCCCCTGCTACAGACACTCCGACAACACCTGTCGAATGCACAGTACGAGCACCTTGAACGACTGGCCGGCAACAATGAACGGATTCTGGGCAGGTTCTGTTTTGAACATCGCTTGTCGGGTTCGATCGCCTGTATCGAAGCGCGTCTGAACGGCCGGTCGGCCCGGATGGAAAAACTGGCTTGTGTGACTGCGGGCTCATTCCAGCATGATCGTATCGAGGCCGATCACTACACCCTGCTGGAGGAAGAACACTGGCCTGCCATCACCCAATGGATCGAGCGTCTGTTGTTGCGTGACCATGACACCTGACAGGCTCACCCGGTTAAAACCGGGTCGGCCCCATAATATGATTCTGCAAAGAGGCTATTGATAATGTTGATTGAACTGGCCCTGTTGATGGGAGGAGGAACGGGTATCTGGCGACTCACCCGACACAAAGACAGGAAGCGACTCTCGATGGCGGATTGTTTGACGAACCCGACTGAATCGGTTCGATGGCCTCCCAAACCAAAACCGGTGCGGATTAGCCTCGTCCGGTTAACCCGGGATTTATGTTCGGCCTTTAGTCTGGAAGGTAACCGCCAGTTGAACGAATCACTGGATCCTGCACTGATCGCGGAAAATGCCCGACAGTGCGAGCAGGCAAAACAGCGATTCTGGTTTTCGATCGGAGCCGGTGGATTAGCGTTGGCAGGTACGCTCTATCCGGTTTTTTACTGGGTAGGTGCTGGAACCGTGTTGTATCTGGCTCAAGACCTGATCGCAGCCATACGACGGGATTTTTCCCGAAAAACCTGGTTGAGCGTCAATACCATAGGCATTGTTTCGCTACTCGGCATGATTGCTGTTGGCCAGTTGTTTCTCGCGGCCTTGTGCGGGGTTATCGGCGGGATTTTTCTCCGGGCCATTGTGCAAGCCGAAACCCGGTCTCGACAGAATCTGACCAATATATTCGGAATACATCCGGCTCAGGTTTGGGTATTGAAAGAGGGGGTGGAGATCGCACTGGACTTTAATGACATCTCGAAAGGCCAGATCATCGTGGTTCATGCCGGGGAGGTTGTGCCGGTTGACGGTATTGTTGAATCGGGTGAAGGACAACTCGACCAGCATATACTGACAGGAGAAAGCCAACCCGTAGAGAAAAGCCGGGGTGATCCGGTTTTTGCAGCCACCCTGTTGTTGTCAGGCCGTTTGCTGATCAAGGTAGAAACGGCCGGTAGCGAGACCCTCGCCGCCCGGATCGGTGCTGCCATCAACCAGACCCAAAGCTACCAGGACACCCTGACAAACAGGGGATTGCTGCTGGCCAACCGTTTTGTTCCGTTTAATTTGATTCTGGCTGCAGTAACCCTGCCCCTGCTCGGGCCGAAGTCGGCCATTGCCATCAACTGGGCCTTGCCGGGCAGCAGTCTGTCGTCGTCCGGGCCTATCAGCGTCCTGAACTATCTGCAAATACTGTCACAGCAAGCCATCCTGGTGAAGGATGGCTGCATTTTCGAGTCCCTCAAACAAGTGGACACCGTAATTTTTGACAAGACGGGAACCTTGACCCTGGAGCAACCGACACTGGTTCGGATAGTCTCTCTGGACGAGTGGGATGAAACCCGTGTTTTGCGATATGCGGCGGCTGCCGAGTACCGTCAGACCCACCCGGTAGCCAAGGCCATTCTGGCTCATGCCAAGGAGCTGGGATTGGCGTTGCCCACCGTGGATGATGCCAGCTATGAAGTCGGATTCGGGATACAGGCCATGATCGAGGGTGTCAAAGTGCGGGTAGGCAGTGCCCGTTTCATCCAGAAGGAGCAGAATCTGCCTTGGCCGGAATCGATTGCCGCGTTGCAGAAAGAGGCTGGCGAGGAGGGACTATCGCTGGTTTTCGTAGCCATAGGCGAGCGGGTCGCGGGTGTACTCGTCCTGTCTCCCACCTTGCGTCCCGGGATTGACGAGGCTATCGGGTTTCTGAAACAACGGGGTATCGAGTTATATATCATCTCGGGTGACCACGAGATCGCAACCCGTACCATGGCCCGTAATCTGGGGATCGACCATTACTTCGCCGAGACCCTGCCGGAAAAAAAAGCAGACCTGGTATCCGATCTGCGTGCAGCAGGTCGTTTCGTTTGCTTCATTGGTGATGGTATCAACGATGCGGTCGCGCTCAAGTCTGCACAGGTGTCGATTTCCCTCAAGGGGGCATCGAGTGCGGCGACCGACGTGGCGCAAATAGTACTGATGGATGGCACACTCAACCGGTTGACCTTGCTTTTTGATCTGGCCGATGATTTTGAAGCGACCATGCACAGAAACAAGATTCTCAGCGTGGTGCCTGCCGTCATTACCCTGGGAGGAATCTATCTGCTGCATTTCGGTATCGCTGCCAGTATAGGTATTTGCTATCTGGGCTATCTGGGGGCACTTATCAATACGTTGTGGCCCCTGGCAAAATATCAGGAAATGAGTCTCGAGGGAGTTCCTCATCTGGCAGCGGTGCATCCAGGGACTCCTGTCCCCAAGGATGAGATAGCGGCCAGCGATTAAGGGCTTTTATCGATTCACTGTTCCGAGGGAGGGTATTGCAAGCGGATGTCAATACAGCGCAAAACGCTTTGACAAGATGCCACGATCACGAGATGCAGGATGCATCTTGCCGAAGCGGACTGAGCCCTAAACAGTCGAAACAGCTCAACAGCGACTCCAGTTGCAGGCTGCACAGCCCATCAACGGCGAGCGAATCATCAGAATACGTGTGTTTACATGCCGATGCAACCTCGTCAGGTTTGCGCAAGATAATGGGCCAGAAATTCCTCAAAGCTGAGGATATCCCGCGCCTCGATTTGTTGTTGGGCCAGGCGTGAGGCCCTGGCCTCCTGCCGAAAGGCGGCCAGTTTGTTCTGACTCAGGGGGCTGCC
>Ga0172367_10001552_pt1 | contig 33035 bp, 25 predicted proteins | sample Lak10m_FD_114542 | JGI IMG/M metagenome (GOLD analysis project Ga0172367, IMG submission 114542) | Freshwater microbial communities from Kabuno Bay, South-Kivu, Congo - kab_022012_10m | ecosystem: Environmental > Aquatic > Freshwater > Lake | place: Democratic Republic of the Congo: South-Kivu...
GCCGACACCAGACAGATACGGCGATTCGTGCACACCCCGAACCCGGGAGCCAGATTTTCCAGCGGCGTCCGCACCGTCCCGTCCGGGTCCGGCACCCCTGTGTCCACCCCGTACCGGTACGCCCGCCCCGGGAACACGAAGGCGATGCGGTTGCCCCAGGGATCCACGAACTCGCTGCGCGTGGAATCGCGCGGGTTCATCGAGGACCGAGCCGACGGCGCGTAGAGCACCGCGGGCGTCCCCGAGGAGACGTTGGCGGCCGGGAAGGCCTGCGTGTTGGGCTCGGGGCGCAGCAGCGACGCCGGGATTCCCGCGAGCACCGGCCGGATGCTGTCGAGCTGTCCGAGCAGGTTCACCGTGTACACGCCCACGCCGCGCGCGCGCGCCACGAGGGCGCGGTTTCCCGTGTTGTTGGGGGCCGGCGGCGCGGAGGGCGACTCGCGGATGTCGAACATCTCGAGGCTCGAGCCGGACGGGAACACCTCGGCGCCCGACCCGTTGAATGCCCCGTTGTACGTCACCGGCCGACCGGTCTGCGCCTCCCACTCCCCGAGGGCGCTCTCCATGGACACGAACGCGCTCTGCATCTGCGACTTCTCGGCGTTCTTGAGGAGCGCGGAACCGACGCCGAGCACCAGCGACGCGAGGATCAGGATGACCCCCAGCACCATCAGCACCTCGAGCAGCGTGAAACCGCGCGCTCCGCGGCACGCGACCGCGCGCGGCGCCACGGCGCTGCACGCGCCCGCCCCGCGGGCACCGGTCCGGCGGCCGCGACTCACGGGCCGAACCTCACGATGTTGTCCTCGTTGTAGCCGGCCGGGTCGGCGCGGATCGTCGGGTCCCATCGCGTGTCGGGCCCGAACGAGAGGAGCGCGCACTCGGCCGACAGCGCCGCGCGCGAGGCCGACGTGTCGTTGTTGGCGTCGCGGACCGCGTCGACGTCCTCGCCGCGCCCGAAGACGGTGGGCCGCAGCGCGATGACGTCCGCCAGCGTCCAGCGGCGGTCGAGCCGCTTGGGGTCGCCGTTGAGGTACCCGCGGCGGTAGTAGAGGATGGGCTTGCCGAAGTAGTCGAGGATGCACTTGGGCGCCGCGTCGAAGTCGTTGATCTCGCCCGAGCGTGCCACGATGGGCGTGCCGTTGGCCTCGAACCCGGTGACCGCGCCGATGTCGGACTCGCTCTTGGCCTCGAGGAACGGGCCGAGGGGCTGCCCCTTGAGGAACGTGGGGTCCTGGCCGCTGGCGCCGTTGGTGTTGCCCTGCGCGGGGGCATTCGACGCGAGGTTGCGCGCGGCGAACAGCCCGCCGCCCGCGGTCCCGGTGCGCGGGTTGAGCACCGCGCCCCACACGCCATCCGCGCCCGGCGAACGGATGCCGAGCGCCGGCTGCTCGCGGTACCCGGGCGTGGAGGTGTTGGTGGGCAGCGCGCCGCCCGACTCCATGATCACGCCGTAGCCGTCCTGCGCACGGTTGCCCGGCCCGAGCAGGTACTCGGGGATGGTCGTGGCCGAGCGCCAGCGCTGGATGGTGTCCACGTTGGCGGTGGACCACGACCCGTAGGCCGGCGGATCGTTCTGGGTGCCCGGGAACGGCTCCGGCGACGGGATGCCGTCGCGGCACCACCCGAGCTGGCCGATGGCAGTGCCCGCCGGACCGTTCGGCATCTGCCGCGGGTCGCCGAGCACGGGAGGCAGGTAGCCGGTGGCCGTGCGGAACTGCACCAGGCTCGTCATGATCGTGTTCATGAGGAACTCGGTGTTGGCCACGCGGGCCTGGCGCGACGCGTACCCGAGCCCCACCACCAGCGAGCTGATGATGGCGATCAGGATGCCGATCACCACCAACAGCTCCACGACGGAGAAGCCGGCGGGGCGCGGGCGGCGGATGGGTCGCGTTGCCTGCATCACTTGCCCTTCTGCCCCGAGACGCTCTCGATCATGCTGACGAGCGGGAGGAACAGCGCCAGCACGATGGTGCCGACGATGCCGCCCAGGATCACCACCATGAACGGCTCGAGCAGGCTCAGCAGGCTGGCCACCGCGACGTCCACTTCCTCGTCGTAGTTGTCGGCGATCTTCATGAGCATCACGTCGAGGTCGCCGGTCTCCTCGCCGACGTCGATCATGTTGACCACGATGGCGTCGCAGACCTTGGCCTTGCGGAGCGGGCCCGCGAAGGTCTCGCCCTCCTTGATGCTGTCGTGCACGCTGCCCAGGGCGCGCTCGAACACCCAGTTGCCCGAGGTCTCCTTGGTGATGGTGATGGCCTCGAGGATGGGCACGCCCGCCGCCACCAGCGTCCCGAGCGTGCGGGTGAAGCGCGCCACGGTGGTCTTCTGCACCAGGTTGCCGATCACCGGGATCTTGAGCACGATCCAGTCGGTGGCCGCCCTGCCGTAGTGGGTCTTGCGGATGACCTTGAACAGGAAGAAGATCACGAACGGCGACGCGATGATCCAGATGACGCCCGGGACCTTCTGGTCCGGGCTTGCGCTGCCGGCGATCCACTTGGAGGCCGACACCAGCCACAGGGTCAGCGCCGGGAGCTTCACGTTGAAGTCGTTGAAGATCTCCTGGAACTTCGGGATCACGAAGTACATGATGCCCGTCACGATGGCCACGGCGATGAAGATCACCACGGTCGGGTAGATCAGCGCGCCCTTGATGCGCCTGCGCAGCCGCTGCCCCTTCTCCATGAAGTCGGCGAGGCGCTGCAGGATGACGTCGAGCACGCCGCCGATCTCGCCGGCCTTCACCATCTTGGTGTAGAGGCGGTCGAAGGCCTTGGGGTGCCGCGCGAACGCGTCGCTCAGGGTGTTGCCGCCCGACACGTCCTCGCACACCTGCTCGAGGATGTTCTTGAGCTTGCCGGGCTTCTGCTGGCTCTCGAGGATCTGCAGCGACCGCAGGAGCGGCAGGCCGGCGTCCTGGAGGGTGGACAGCTGCCGGGTGAAGAGCGTCATGCGCTTCAGCGGGATGCCGCCGATGGCGATGTTGAAGCCCTTCTTCTTCTTCTTGGCACCGGCTGCGGCCGCCACCTTGGGCTTGGGGGCCCCGCCCGACTTCTGCTCGCGCACGTCGGTGGGGTACAGCTGCTGCTCGCGCAGCTTCTGGATGGCGTCGTCGCTGCTGGAGGCGTCGATGGTGCCCTTCTGCGGCTTCCCGGACGCGTTCATCGCCTCGTATGCGTAGGTGGGCATGGGGCGTTCAGTCCTCGCTCAGGGTCTCGCGGACCACTTCGTCGATGGTGGTCTGGCCGTCGTAGATGGAAAGCAGGCCGCACTCGCGCAGGGTGCGCATGCCGCGCTTGCGGGCCTCATGGCGCAGCACGGCCGTGCTGCCCTGGCCCATGATCAGCTCGCGCAGGGGGTCGTTCATGACCATGATCTCGAAGATGGCGAGGCGGCCCTTGTAGCCGCTCTTGTTGCACCGCTCGCAGCCGCGGCCGCGGAAGAAGGTGCGCCCGCCCACGTCGGTCGGCCGCAGCGCCAGCTCCATGAGCTGCTCCTCGCTGGGGAGGAACTCCTCCTTGCACTGCGTGCAGATGCGGCGGACCAGGCGCTGCGCCACGATGGCCTCGAGCGTGGCGGTGAGCAGGAAGCTCTCCACACCCAGGTCGAGGAGACGCGCGATGCTGGACGGCGCGTCGTTGGTGTGCAGGGTGGTGAACACCAGGTGGCCGGTGAGCGACGCCTGGATGGCGATCTGCGCCGTCTCCAGGTCGCGCACCTCGCCCACCAGGATGATGTCGGGGTCCTGGCGGAGGAAGCTGCGCAGGAGGCGCGCGAAGGTCAGCTCCTGCTCCACGTTCACCTGGCACTGGATGAGGCCGTTGATGTCGTACTCGACCGGGTCCTCGGCGGTGAGGAGCTTGGTGTCGCGGGTGTTCAGCTTGTTGAGCGCCGCGTAGAGCGTGGTGGTCTTGCCGCTGCCCGTCGGGCCCGTGACGATCACGATGCCGTTGGGCTTGTTGATCATCGCTTTGATCGTGGCGAGGTCGTCGTCGCGCAGGCCAATGCGCTCGAGGTCGAGCTGCACGTTCGAGCGGTCGAGCACGCGCAGCACCACGCTCTCGCCGAACATGGTGGGAAGCACCGCCACGCGCAGGTCCACCTGGCCCGAGGGCAGCGACATCTCGATGCGGCCGTCCTGCGGGAGGCGGCGCTCGGAGATGTTCAGCTTCGCCAGCACCTTCACGCGGCTCACCAGCGGCATGGCCAGGTTCTTCGGCACCGGGAGCATCTCGTAGAGGACGCCGTCGATGCGGTACCGCACCTTGAACTCGTCCTCGAAGGGCTCCATGTGGATGTCGCTGGCCTTGTCGTTGATGGCCATCATGATCAGGTGGTGCAGCATCTGCACCACCTTGTTGTCGCTGGTGGCGTCCGCGAGGGTCGACACGTCGATGCTGGCCGCCGAGCGCCCCGCCGCGGCAGTCACCGCCGCGGAGTCCTGCTCGGCCAGGATGGCCTTGCCGGCCTCGGCCATCGACTTGCCGCCGTAGTGCTTGGCGAGGAGCGCTTCGATCTGCTTGGGATCGGCCACCACGCAGGTGACGTTGCGGAAGCCGAACACGTTGCGGAGGTCGTCCGCGGCCGCGATGTTGTCGCGGCTCTGCATGGCCACCGTGATGCTCTTGGACGCCGCGTCGAAGGCGATGGGGACGATCCGGTACGTGTTGGCGCTGGCGGCCTGCAGGGCGCCGAGCGCCGCCGCCGGGATCTCGATCGATGCAAGGTCGAGGTACTGGAGGCCCTTCTGGCCGGCGAGCGCCACCTCCACGTCGAGGGGCGTGACCTTGCCCATCTCCACCAGGATCTGGCCGAGCCGCTTGCCCTTGTGGGTGGTCTGCTGTGCCTGGACGGCGGCCTGGTAATCGTCGCGGACGATCTTGCCGAGCTTGACCAGGATGCGGCCGATGGGCCGCTTGACCATCTCGGACACGGGGATCGGGGAGATGACGCCGGGTTCAGGCATGCTGGGCTCCGGGACGGGCCGCGCGACGCGCCGTCACCGCCCGTGGCGAGGCCAGGGAGGGATACGGATGGCAGGGACCGGTCGATGGCATGGGGGAGATCAGTTTCGCAAAGAGGCTGGATGCTTGAATTGATGCGACAGTTGCAAACCGCGACTAAGGCACGGCAATGGCCGCCGCTGAACGCCGGTCAGCGGCCCTTGGCCTCCGGGGCGCCCTCGTGGGTTTCGTCGAGCTCGGCCCGACCGACCGAACCACCGGCACGGTGGACCTTCTCGGTCATGTCGCCAGGGTTGCGGCACTTGTCGATCATCTCCTCGGCCGAGATCCAGCCCTTGGAGTAGAGGCTCCAGAGGTGGTCATCGAGGAGCTGCATGCCGAACTTCTTGCCGGTCTGGATGGCCGAGTCGATGCGGAACGTCTTGTTCTCGCGGATCAGGTTCGAGATGGCGGGCGTCACCACGAGGAACTCATAACCCGCCACGCGCCCCGGCTTGTCGGCCCGGGGGCACAGCACCTGGCTGAGCACGGCGATGAGCGACGTGGACAGCTGCACGCGCACCTGCTCCTGCTGGTTGGTCGGGAACGCGTCGATGATGCGGTTGATGGTGCCGGCGGCGCCGGTGGTGTGCAGGGTGGCGAACACCAAGTGGCCCGTCTCGGCGGCGCGGATGGCGGCCTCGATGGTCTCGAGGTCGCGCATTTCGCCCACCAGGATCACGTCCGGGTCCTGGCGCAGCACGCGGCGCAGGGCCTCGGTGAAGGTCGGCACGTCCAGGTGCACCTCGCGCTGGTTGACGACCGACTTCTTGTGGCCGTGGTAGTACTCGACCGGGTCCTCGACCGTCACGATGTGACGCTCGTAGTTCATGTTGATGTAGTCGATCATCGTCGCCAGCGTCGTCGTCTTGCCGCTGCCGGTGGGGCCGGTCACCACGAAGAGGCCGCGGGGACGGCGGATCAGGTCGCGGCAGATCTCGGGAAGGCCGATCTGCTCGAAGGTCAGCAGCTTGTTCGGGATCAAGCGCAGCACCATGCTGATCGCGCCCTTCTGCTTGAACACCGCGACGCGGAAGCGCGCCGCGGTGCCGAAGGCGAAGCCGAAGTCGGTGCCGCCCACCTCCTGCAGCTCCTGCTGGTTCTTCTCGGGAGTCACGCTCTTCATGAGCTGCATCATGTCCTCGGGCTCGAGGACCTTGGTGGCCAGGTTGCGCAGGCGGCCGCTCATGCGGATGGTCGGCGGGCGACCGCAGGAGAGGTGCAGGTCGGAGGCGTCCTGCTTGACGACGACGTCGAGCAGGCGATCCATCTGCAGGATTGGCTTGGAGGCCTCGAAGCTGGTCTGCGTCTCGGAACTCATGTTTGCTCTTTCTGGGCAGGGCCCGTCGGGCGCCGGGTCAGTGCGCCTTCACTTCGCTTGGGTCAAAGCCCTCGATCTGCGCGTACTTGGCCACCTCGGCGGGCGTGGTGACGCCCTTGAGGATCTTGATGCGGCCGTCGCCGAGCAGGCTGCGCATGCCGCCGCGGATGGCCGCCGCACGCAGCTTGGACACGCCGGCACGCTGGAACGCCAGGTCGCGGATCTCGGCGTTCATCACCATCATCTCGAAGATCGCCTTGCGGCCCTTAAAGCCGACTTTGTTGCACTTGGCGCAGCCCACGGGCCCGTGCACCTTGCCGACGGCCTCCTCGGGCGCGATGTCGACGAGCTTCAGGAGCTTGGGGTCGGGCGCCTCGTCGAGGGCCTTGCACTCGTTGCACAGCACGCGCCCGAGGCGCTGCGCGAGCACCGCCTGGATGGAGCTGGCCACGAGGAAGGGCTTCACGCCCATGTCCACCAGGCGGGTGATGGCGCTGGGCGCGTCGTTGGTGTGCAGCGTGCTGAACACCAGGTGGCCGGTGAGCGCGGCCTGGATGGCGATGTCGGCCACCTCGCGGTCGCGGATCTCGCCCACCAGGATGATGTTCGGCGCCTGGCGCAGCATGCTCTTGAGCACGGCGCTGAAGGTCAGGCCGATGTGCTCGCGGATCTGCACCTGGTTGATGCCGTTGAAGTTGTACTCGACCGGGTCCTCGGCGGTGATGATCTTGGTGTCGGGCTTGTTCAGCACGTCGAGCGCCGAGTACAGCGTGGTGGTCTTGCCGCTGCCGGTGGGGCCCGTCACCAGGAAGATGCCGTTGGGGCGCCGGATGATCTTGTTGAAGACGTCGAGCGAGTCCTGCTCGAAGCCGAGGTTGAGGAGGCCGATGCGCACGCTGTCGGGGCGCAGGATTCGCAGCACCACGCTCTCGCCGTAGTACGCCGGGCAGGTGCTGACGCGGAAGTCGATGTCCACGCCGTCAACCTTGAACTTGATGCGGCCGTCCTGCGGGATGCGCTTCTCGGCGATGTTCACGCCGGCCATGAGCTTGAAGCGCGACAGCAGCGCGTTCTGCAGCTTCTTGGGAATGCGCTCGATCTCCTGGCACTCGCCGTCGATGCGGTACCGGAGCGCGATGTACTCCTCGGCGGGCTCGATGTGGATGTCGGACGCCCTGCCCTGCACCGCATCGATGATGATGCGCGAGGTGAGCTTGATGATCGGCCCCTCGTCGTTCTCGTCGATGGACTTCGCGCTGCGGTCGATCGAGCTGCCGCGGTCGATCGACGAGATGCCGCGGTCGATCGAGTCCGAGATGAGCGGCTTGCGCTCCTGCGGCCCATCGGCCTTGCCCCCCGAGATGTACTCCTGGATCTGCCGCTTGGCCGCGACGCCGGCCTGCTCGAAGTCGCCGATGCGGAAGCGCAGCAGCTCGAGCGTGTCGAGGTCCATCGGGTCGTGGATCACGATCCGCAGCTTGCCGCTGCCGGAGAGCGGGAGCACCAGGTACTTCTTGATCAGGTCCGCCTGCATCCGCGACATGTCGATCTTGTTCATGTCCTCGAGCCGGTCGAGGTTGAAGAAGTCGACGCCGAACTGGTGCGCCAGCGCCTTGGCGATGTCGGAGTCCTTGCACGCGCCGCCGTCGACGAGGGCCTCGCCGATGCGCATGCCGCGGCTGCGGGCGGTGGCCACCGCCTCGTCCACCTTGTCCTGCGGCACCGTGCCCCAGGCGACGAGGATCTCGCCGAGCTTCTGACGGACCTTGCGTGCCAACGAGACCTCCTGTTTCGACGGCCTGCGGACGGACGGGTCCGGGCCGGGACCATTCGCGGTCCGGGGGCGCAGGGGTTGCGCCTCCCGTGCCCGTCGCGGGGGTCGGCCGTCGGGCCGGTCCGTTCGGGGCTCCGTAGTATGCGCGGAGCGCGCCCGGACCGCAATGCGAGCGCCCGAGAATCATGCCAACCGACGCCGGCAGCGCCTCGACCTCCCATCACGGCCCGCCGCCCCTCCGGGCGCTGGTGGCGTTCGGCCCCACCCACGAACCCATCGACGACGTCCGTTTCATCGGGAACCGCTCGACCGGGCGGATGGGGGCCGCGATCGCCGCCGCCCTGCGCGCCTCCGGATGCGCGGTGACCGTCGTGCGCGGGCCCGGCGCCCCGGCGGTCGAGGGATGTGCCGACGCCCGCTTCACCACGGCTGCCGACCTGCTGGCGGCGCTGCGGTCCGCGTGGCCGGAGCATGACCTCCTGGTGATGGCCGCCGCCGTGGCCGACTTCCGGCCCGCCTCCCGGCAATCCGGCAAGATGCGCCGAGACTCGGGCGCGCAGACGCTGGCACTGGTGCCCACCGAGGACATCCTGGCGGGCCTCGCGGGTTCGCGCCGGCCCGGGCAGTACGTTGTCGGCTTTGCGCTTGAGCGTCCCGAGGAACTCGCACCCTCCGCCCTGGCCAAGCTGGAACGCAAGCGCGCCGACGCCATTGTCGCCAATCCGCTCGAGACCATGGACGCCGCCGACGTCGACGGCCGGCTCCTCTTTGCCGGCGGCGCCGCAGCCTCGCCGCCCGGCGGGCGCATGGCCAAGGATCGGTTTGCGCACTGGCTTGCCGCCGAGATCCTGCCGCGCGCCGAGGCACGCCGCCGCGGCGAGGGCTGAACCACTACAGTGGCTCACCGCCGCCGCGATCGCGGCACCCACGCAAAGGACAAACGCATGCAGCTCGGATTGATCGGACTGGGACGGATGGGGCTCAACATGGGCAAGCGCCTCGTGCGCGACGGGCACCAGGTGCTCGGCTGGAACCGCGCCCCCGAGCCGCGTGCCGAACTGGCCGCCGCAGGCGGGGTGGCTTACAGCGGCATCGAGGACATGGTCCGCGCGATGCAGGCGCCGCGGCACATCTGGCTGATGCTGCCGGCCGGGGTGGTGGACAAGATGATCGACAGCCTGGTGCCGCTCCTGTCGCCCGGCGACACCGTGATCGACGGCGGCAACAGCTACTACCGGGACGACCTGCGACGGGCCAAGGCGCTGGCCGCGCGCGGCATCGACTACGTCGACGCAGGCGTCTCCGGCGGCGTCTGGGGGCTCGAGCGCGGCTACTGCGTGATGGTGGGCGGGCCCGTTGCCGCGGTGAGGCGGCTCGACCCCGTCCTGCGCACGCTCGCGCCGGGGACGGGCGCCATCCCCGCCACGCCGGGCCGCGGCGGTCCCGGCGACACCAGCGTGCTCGGCTACCTCCACTGCGGGCCCGCGGGCGCCGGCCACTTCGTCAAGATGGTGCACAACGGCATCGAGTACGGGCTGATGGCCGCCTACGCGGAGGGCTTCAACATCCTTCGTCACGCCAACATGGGCAAGGACACCGTGGCCACGGACGCCGAGACCACGCCGCTGCGCGAGCCCGAGGCCTATATGTACGACTTCGACCTCGGGAAGGTCGCCGAGCTCTGGCGCCGCGGCAGCGTGGTGTCGAGCTGGCTGCTCGACCTCACGGCCACGGCGCTCGCCGAGGACCCGGGGCTCGAGCGCTTCGGCGGGCGCGTCAGCGACTCGGGCGAGGGGCGCTGGACCGTCCTTGCCGCGGTCGAGGAGGGCGTGCCCGCGCACGTCATCTCGGCGGCGCTCTTCGACCGCTTCGAGAGCCGCGGCAACGCGGAATTCGCAAACAAGATCCTCAGCGCCATGCGGCACGCCTTCGGCGGTCACCACGAGAAGGCCGCCGGCACCCGCCACTGAGCGGCCGGCACCGCGTCCGGCCTCGGGGCCGCGCCCGCGCCGGGGATACGATGGAGAGCGGCTCCGTGGCGAAACCGGCAGACGCAGCGGACTTAAAATCCGCGGCCGCGCGAGCGGCGTGTGGGTTCGATTCCCACCGGAGCCATTGAAGCGCCGGGGTACCCTGCTGCCATGACGCAGCGCGAGCGCAGCCGAGGGCCGGACCGCGGCGCTGGGGCTGGCGGAGTACGAGGCGATCGAGGGATTCGTGCGCCTTTCCTCCGTGCGGGCCTGACGCGGGCCGGCATGTACCCTGCAGTTGGATGACCAAGCCCGAGCAGTCCTCGACGCTTCCCGCGACCACGGCGATCGTCCTCCTCGTCACGTCGGACGAGTCGCTCGTGAGCCGCGTGCGCGCGAGCGTGGCACCGGACCGCTCCATCGCCGTGCACGCCTCCTCCTCGATCGGCGATGCCGAGATCGAGGCGCTCGAGATCCACCCGACCGTGGTCATGCTCGACCTCGACCTGCGCGGGCGGACGCCCGCGCTCGACCTGCTGCGCCGGCTCCGGCGCCGCCCCGAGACGCTGGCGCTCCCGGTCGTGGTGCTCGGCTCGCCGCAGGACACGCAGCTGCGCGCGGCGGTGTTCGACGCGGGCGCCGCCGACTACGTCGAGAAGCTCCCCGACCCCATCGAGCTGCGCGCGCGCATCCGCAACCACTCCGACGCCTTCAACGCGCGCGCCGAGCGCAACGACTCCGTGTCCGCGATCGGCCGCCTGCAGCGCCAGCTGCGCGACGCCATCCGCGATGCCGAGGACGCGCGCCGCACGGGCGGCGGCTCCGCGGGTGCCGATGCCACCGAGCTGCGCGCGCGCATCGACTCGCTGACGCGCCTGGGCGTGGAGCTCAGCCGCATCCACGACTTCCACCTCCTCATGGAGCGCATCCTCAGCGAGGCGCGCGCCCTGGTGGGAGCGGACGCGGGCACCATCTACGTGCGCGAGGGCGACTCGCTGCGCTTCGCGTTCAGCCAGAACGACACGCTCGAGCAGCCGGGCAAGCACTCGAGCACGCGCTTCTCGAGCCTGGTGGTGCCGGTGAGCGCGCGCTCGATCGCCGGATGGTGCGCGATGAGCGGCGAGCTGGTGAGCGTCCCGGACGCCTACGGACTCGACCCCTCGGTGCCGTTCCGGTTCGACCAGAGCTACGACGCGGTGACCGGCTACCGGACGCGGTCGGTGATCGCCGTGCCGCTGCGCAACGCGAGTGACGTGGTGCTGGGCGTGCTGCAGCTCCTCAACCCGGGCACCACCGCATCGCACCGCGACGCGCGCTTCACCGAGGACGACGAGCGGCTGGTCGAGCACTTCGCCTCCATGGCCACGGTGGTGATCGAGCGCGCGCAGCTCACCGAGAGCGTGATCCTGCGCATGATCCGGATGGCCGCGGTGCGCGACCCCGCCGAGACCGGCCCGCACATCGAGCGCGTGGCCGGCTACTCGCTCGTCCTCTTCGACGAGTGGGCGCGCCGGCGCGGCTTCGAGGGCCCCGGCTTCGAGCGCCAGCGCGACAGGCTGCGCATCGCGGCCAAGCTGCACGACGTCGGCAAGATCGGGATCAGCGACGCCATCCTCAAGAAGCCCGGCCGCCTCGACCCCGACGAGGTGCGCCAGATGCAGCAGCACACCATCATCGGCGCGCGCCTCTTCGCCGACAGCCCCACCCAATTCGACGAGACCGCGCGCGACGTGGTGCTCAACCACCACGAGCGGTGGGACGGCGGCGGCTACCCCGGCTACGTGGACCTCGACGGACGGCCGCTCGTGGACCCGGCCACGGGGCAGCGCCGCGCGGGCGGCAAGCGGGGCGAGGACATCCCGCTCTTCGCGCGCATCGTCGGCCTCGCCGACGTGTTCGACGCCCTCTCGAGCCGCCGCGCCTACAAGGAGGCATGGGACGAGGACAAGGTCCTCGAGTTCGTCCGGGCCGAGGGCGGCAGGCACTTCGACCCCGAGCTGGTGGACATCCTCTTCGCGAGGCTCGAGGAGGTGCGGTCCGTCCGTGCCGCGCACCTCGGCGACTGACGGGACCGCCGCGTATCCTGCGGCGATGCAGACGAGCAGAGAGCGGCGGCCGATCCTCAGCAGCCTGATGGGCCGGATGGTGCTGTCGGCGATCGTCCCGGCTGCCGTCGTGATCCTCACGCTCGTCAGCGTCAACGTCGCGCGCAAGTACGTGATGATGCTGGAAACCGCCAAGGACCGCCTCGCGCTGCAGGCCGAGGGCCTGGCGTCCTGGGTGGACGCCGCCAACAGCGCCACGCTGGCCACCGCCGACGCGCTCGGGGCCTCGGCGGAGCAGGTGTTCGGCGACCGTGAGCTCTCGATGCGGCTGCAGCGGGGGCTTCTCGAGCACAACCCCTGGGCGACGGGCGTCGCCATCGCCTACGAGCCCGGTGCCGACGGCAACGACGCCGCCTGGAAGGGGCGCGACCTGTGCGACCCCAACGGCCGGTTCCTGCCGTACGTGTTCCGCGACTGGAAGAAGGGCCGCACGATCGCGTGGAAGATCCTCACCGGCTACGAGACCGACGAGTGGTACCAGGGACCGCTGAAGCGGTTCCGCAAGGACGGGACCGCGGCCGCGTTCCTCACCGAGCCCTACGACTACGAGGGCAACCTCATCGTGTCCGGCGCCGTGATGATCCTGCGCGACGGGAAGGCCGCGGGCGTGGCGTGCCTCGACGTGGAACTCGCGACCATCCAGTCCGAGGTGAACCGCCGCGCGAGCGCGCTCGGGGTGGACGTCTACCTGGTGTCACCCGCCGGCCGGGTGGTGGCGGCCGCCGACGGCTCCGCGCGCACCTTCGCGTCCGACCCGAGCGACTGGGGAATGAAGATGCTCGACCAGATCCCGGCGGGCGCCGTCCTGCGCGGCATTTGCGGCCGCACCGAGGTGGGGATCGCGGAGGAGATGTTCGACCCGAACACCGATGACACGTCGTTCTTCGCGGCCGCGCGGGTGCCGAGCTGCGGCTGGACGCTGGTGATGTCCGTGCCAGCCTCGACGGTCACCCGGCCGATCCTCGCCGACGTCGCCACGTCCTTCGGGATCGCGGGCGTGGGCATCGTGCTCACCGTCGGCATCATCTTCATGCCGGTCCGGAGCCTCGCCCGCCGCGTCGACACCGCCTCGAGCGCGGCGCAGCAGATCGCCGCCGGCGACCTCACGCGCCTCGCCTCCGGGAGCACGTGCCCCGACGAGACGGGCGACCTGCTGCGGGCCATCGACAGCATGACCGCCGACCTCAACTCCCTCGTCGGGCAGGTGCGCGGCGCGAGCGTCGAGCTGAGCTCGACCGCCACCGAGCTGGCCGCCACCAGCCGCCAGCAGGAGGAGGTGGTCGCGTCCTTCGGCGCAAGCAGCGCAGAGATCGCCGCCGCCGTGCGCGAGATCGACGCCACCACGCAGGAGCTGTCGCGGGAGATGGAGCACGTGAACGAGGTGGCCACGGCCACCTCGACGCTCGCCAAGGACGGGCGCGTCCAGCTCGAGTCGATGGAGGGCGCCATGCAGTCGCTCGACCGCGCCACCACCGGCGTCGCGGACCGGCTGGCGGCCATCAACGAGAAGGCCGTCAACATCGGCGGCGTGGTCACCACCATCACCAAGGTCGCGGAGCAGACCAACCTGCTCTCGGTGAACGCGGCCATCGAGGCTGAGAAGGCGGGCGAGTACGGGCGCGGGTTCCTGGTGGTGGCGCGCGAGATCCGCCGCCTCGCCGACCAGACGGGCCAGGCGACCCTTGACATCGAGCGCATGGTGAAGGAGATGCAGGGCGCCGTCTCGAGCGGCGTCATGGAGATGGACCGCTTCAGCGAGCAGGTCCGTCGCAACGTCACCGACGCGCGGTCCATCGGCCGCAGCATGACCGACATCATCGGAAGCGTCGACGAGTCGAGCCGCAGCTTCGGCACCGTGCGCGAGGGCATGCGAAGCCAGGCGGCGGGCGCCGGCCAGATCTCGGAGGCCATGGCCACGCTCAGCTCCAACGCCAAGGCCACGGCCGACGCGGTGCGCGAGTTCGGGCGCGCAGCCGTCGACCTGCAGCGGTCGATCGGCACGCTCAAGGCCGCCATCGCCGCGTTCCAGCTCAGGCAGTGACCACCCCATGCGGACGTTCGTGTTCGTCGCCGCCGGCCACCGCTACGCGCTCGATGCCTCGAGCGTGCAGGCCGTCCATCCGCTGGTGCGGGCGCGCCAGGTGCCGGGCGGTCCGCCGTGGCTCGCCGGCGTGATCGACGTCCACGGCGAGTTCGTCCCGCTCATCGATGCGGTGGCGCTCCTCGCGGGGTCAGGCACCGTGGAACGGACGCTTGGTGCGCGGGTCCTGCTTGTGGACACGGGCGAGGGGGACGGCACGCGCGCCCGCTTCGCGCTCGCGGTGGACCGCGTGGAGGACGCGGCCGACGTGGACGACCTGGGTGCGTGGCACGCCGGTGCGGGCGGCGCCGCGTGGCTCGGGGCCGTGGTGCAGCACCGCGGCCTCCCGGCACAGCGGCTCGACCCCAGGATGCTGGCCGAGGGGTTCCCGCAGCTCGCGGCGCCGGCTTCGCCCGCGGCGCTGGCGCAGAAGGACCGGCCATGACGGCGCTGCAGTCGATCGCCTCGCTCGCGGCCGCGGCGGGCATCGAGCCGACGCTCGCGACGGCATCCGCACTGGCCCCGCTCGCGGAGGAGCGCCGACGCTGCCGCGGCGCACGCGACCTCAATGCCTATGCGGAACTCGTCGAGCGCGAGCCCTCGGAGCTCGCTGCCCTGCTCCGCCTCCTCACGGTGCCGGAGACCTGGGCGTACCGCTACCCGGCTTCGTTCGAATGGCTGCGGGGCTTCATCGCCGCGCGCCCCGGCCGCCCGTTCCGCGCGCTCTCGGTGCCGTGCGCCACCGGCACCGAACCGCTGACGATCGCCGCGGCCGCCCTCTCCTGCGGGCTTGCGCCCGCCCTCGTCACCGTCCTCGCCGTCGACGCAAGCCCCGAGGCGATCGAGGCTGCGACGGAGGCACGCTTCGGTTCGCTCGCGGTGCGGGGCGGACTGCCGCCGTGGTCCGCGCCGTGGCTCTCGACCGACGGATCGGGACGCCTGCACGCGGATGCGGTCACGTACGCCTGCGTCGAGTTCCGGCTCGGCGCCGCACCCGACGCGCTCCGCGTGCTTCCTGCGGCCTCGTTCGACGCGGTGTTCTGCCGCAACCTCGCCATCTACCTCGCCGACGCACCGCGGCGCGCCATCGGCCAGGAGCTCGACCGCGTCCTCGCCCCGGACGGCGCGCTCTTCCTCGGCCACGCGGAGCGGCCGTCGCACTTCGGGCTTGAGCGCGGGTTCACGGGGTCCACGCCGGAGGATCCATCGACCTTCGCGTTCGTGCGTCGTGCCGCGCGCGCCATGCCCGAAGCCGCGCCCATTCCGACGCTGCCGACCATCCCCCCGCGCGCGCCGCGCACCGCGCCCCCGGCACCGCGCACGGGGGGCAATCACCCCGCACCCGCCCCCGCACCGCGGCCCGCCCTCGACGAGGCACGCGCCGCCGCCGACCGTGGCCACCTTGCGCATGCGCTCGAGCTCGCGGAGCGCATGCGCTCCGGCGGCGATGCGCGGATCGAGCTGCTCGAGCTCCTCGGCACCATCCACATGGCCCTCGGCAACGATGCGCGCGCCGAGGAGGTCCTCCGCCAGGCGGTGTACCTCAACCCCGCCAACGCCGAGGCGCTCATCCAGCTCGGGGTGCTCGCCGAGCGACGCGGCGATGCCGCGATGAGCGCCCGCTACCGCGCGCGTGCCGCGGGGGGCCGCGCATGACCGACGCCGCCCCGCAGCTGCCCGCACGCAGCGCCGAGGTCGACGGCCTCGACGCGCTCCTCTCCCGGCCGCTCTCCGAGGCGGACCTCGACCGCGCCACGGCCGAGCTTGCGGTTCCCATCGACCTTCGCGAAGGGTCGCGCCTCAGCGTGCTGGCAGTCCGCGCGGGCGGCGAGCTCGTGGCCATACCCGCCGCCGAGGCGTGCCGCGTGATCGCCCCCACCGCGGTGCACCGCGTGCCGCACCGCAGCAATGCCGTGTTCCTCGGCATCGCAAACCACGACGGCGAGGTCCTGCTGTGCGCGTCGATCGAGGCCGCGCTCGGGCTTGCCCCGCGCGCAGCCGACGCGCTGCCCGGCGCCTTCGTGGTGGCCGAGCACGGCCGCGAGCGCTGGGCGTTCGGGGTCGATGCCGTGGTCGGCGTGGTCGACGTGGCCGAGTCCGCGCTGCGGAGCCCGCCGCTCACCGTCTCCGCGGCGCGCAGCGGCTGCGTCCGGACGCTCGCGCGGATCGAGGGCGGCGAGGCGATCGTCCTCGACGTCGGCGCGCTCTTCGCCCTGCTGCGGGGGGCCACCTCATGACCGACCTCGGCGGCTTCTCGATGCATGAACTGTTCCGGGCCGAGGTGGAGACCCACTGCGCGGCGCTCAGCGACGGCCTGATCGGGCTCGAGGGCGCGCCGGAGGACCTCGGGATCATCGTCCCGCTGATGCGCGCCGCGCACTCCGTGAAGGGAGCGGCGCGCATCGTCGGCATCGATGCCGCGGTGACCGTGGCGCACCACATGGAGGATGTGCTCGTCCACATGCAGAAGGGACAGGAGCGCGCCACGCGCGGCCGCATCGACCAGCTGCTCGAGGGAACGGACTTCCTCCTCCGGATCTCGAAGGTCGCTGAGCACGAGATCCCGGAGTGGAGCGCCGCGCACGCGGGCGAGGTGAACGCCATCACGACGGCGCTCGCGGCCCCGCCGCCCAGCACTGCGCCGCCCGTGCCCGTTGCCCGGCAGGAATCGCCGAGACGCGTCGACGCGGTGGTGCAGCGCCCCATGCCCGCGGCGGAGGCGGCCCCGCAGCCGGCCGCTGCCACCGCCGCGCCGGAGGCCAGGTCCGTCCGCGTGAATGCCGACAACCTCGACCGCATGATGCAGCTCGCGGGCGAGTCGATGGTGGAGGGCCGCCGGTCGCCCGCGCTGCGCCGGGCCCTGGCCGCCGTGCGCACGGAGCTGGTTCGTGCGCGCGAGTCGCTCGAGGGCGCGCTGCGCCGCGGCGACCCGCAGCGCATCGCGGCGGCCCGCGATGCCGTGGCGCGCGCCGAGGCAGCCCTCGGCGAGCGGATCTTCGAGCTCGAGGGGTTCTTCCGACGCACCGAGGAGGTGTCCACCGCGCTCTACCACGAGGTCATCGGCAGCCGCATGCGCCCGTTCCGCGAGGGCGTGGCGGGCTTCCCGCGGATGGTGCGCGACATCTCCCGCCAGCTCGGCAAGGACGTCACGCTCGAGATCGTCGGGAGCGACGTCCCCGTGGACCGCGACATCCTCGCCCGGCTGGAGGCGCCGCTCAACCACATCGTGCGCAACGCCGTCGACCACGGAATCGAGGGCCCCGACGAGCGCCTCGCGCGCGGCAAGCCGGCGCAGGCGCGCGTGGTGCTCGAGGCCCGCCACCACGCGGGCCAGCTGCAGGTGCGGGTCGTCGACGACGGACGCGGCATCGACCCCGAGGGCATCCGCCGCAAGGTGGTCGAGCGCGGGATGCAGCCGGCGGAGCTGGCCGCACGCCTCGGCGAGCGCGAGCTCTACGACTTCCTCTTCCTCCCGGGGTTCAGCACCGCCAAGCAGGTCACCGAGATCTCCGGACGCGGCGTTGGGCTCGACGTGGTCCACCAGATGGTGACGTCCACGGCGGGCACGGTGCGCGTCGAGAGCAAGCCGGGGGCCGGCACCGCGTTCGTGCTGCAGCTGCCGCTCACGCTCAGCGTGCTGCGCGCCGCGCTCGTGGAGGTGGCGGGCGAGCCCTACGCGTTCCCGCTGGCGCGCATCGAGCGCGTGCTGCGCGCAGGGGCCGATGCCATCACCGCATCGCAGGGGCGGCTCCAGTGCGACGTCGACGGGCGTGCGGTCGGCCTGGTGGACGGCGCCGCGCTCTTCGGCTTCGGCGAGACTGCGCGCGGCGCCGCAACCAGCGCCGTGGTCCTCGGCGACGACGCCGGGATGGTCGGCCTGGTGGTCAGCCGCTTCCTCGGCGAGCAGGACCTGGTGGTCCGCACGCTCGACCCGAGGCTCGGGAAGGTCCCGCACATCGCGGCAGCGGCGATCCTGGACAACGGGTCGCCGGCGCTCATCGTCGACGTCGACGACACGCTCGCTTCGCTGCGGAAGCAGCTCGGCGAGGGGACCTTCGCGGGAATCAGCGTCGCCGCGGCGTCCGCGGCGCCGGTGCGCGCGTCCAAGCGCATCCTCGTGGCCGAGGACTCGATCACCGTCCGCGAGGTGGAGCGCCAGCTCCTCCTGCGCATGGGCTACGACGTGGCCGTGGCCGTGGACGGCATGGACGCGTGGAACCAGCTGCGCGCGGGCCGCTTCGACATGCTGGTCACCGACATCGACATGCCGCGCATGAACGGCATCGAGCTGGTGCGGACGGTGCGCGCCGACCCGCGCTTCGCGCACCTGCCCATCGCGGTTGTCAGCTACAAGGACCGCGAGGAGGACCGCCGCGCGGGCCTCGAGGCCGGCGCCAATGCCTACCTCACCAAGGGCAGCTTCCAGGACCAGACCTTCGCGACCACCGTCACCGAACTCGTGGGCGCGCCGTAAGGCGTTCACGTACCCTCATGGGCCAACGATGAGCTTCCGCATCGCGATCGTCAACGACCTCGGCATGGCACGCGAGGCGCTCCGCAGGCTGGTGCTCCAGGCGCCCGGCGCGACGGTGGCCTGGACGGCCAACGACGGGGCCGAGGCGCTCGAGCGCGCGAAGGCCGACCGCCCGGACCTGGTGCTGATGGACCTCATCATGCCGGTGATGGACGGCGTGGAGTGCACCCGCCGCATCATGGAGGAGGCGCCCTGCCCGATCCTGGTGGTCACGGCCACCGTGGAGGGCAACGCCTCCCGCGTGTACGAGGCCATCGGCGCGGGAGCGCTCGACGCTGTCGACACGCCGCGGCTCGGTAGCGGTGGCGCGGTCGGCGACAAGTCGTTCCTCGAGATGATCGAACGCATCCGGCGGATGCGTCGCGTCGACACCGCACCCGTGCCCGCGTCACCCGCGGCGGCACGGCCCGCGGCCGCGACGCGGCCCATCGCACCGGGGCGATGCCCGGTGCTCGCCGTGGGCGCCAGCACCGGCGGCCCGCAGGCCCTCGCCACGCTGCTTCGCGACACCCCGGCCGATGCCCCGTACGCCACGTGGATCGTGCAGCACATGGAGGCCTCGTTCCTGCCGGGGCTGGCGCAGTGGCTCTCGACCCGGTGCGGTCGCCCCGTGGAACTGGCAAGGCGCGGCGACCGCGCGCGGCCCGGCTCGGTGCTGGTGGCCGGCGAGGCCCAGCAGCTCGTGGTCCGGGCCGATGGCTCGCTCGACTACGAGCCCGGCGACCCGGAGCTGGTGCACCGGCCGTCGGTCGACGTGCTGTTCGGGAGCCTGGCGGCGGCGCCTGCCTGCACGGGTGCGGCGGTGCTCCTGACGGGCATGGGCGCCGACGGCGCGCACGGCATGCTCGCGCTGCGCGAGCGCGGGTGGCGCACCTTCGCGCAGGACCGTGCCAGCAGCATCGTCTGGGGAATGCCGGGCGCGGCCGACCAGCTCGGCGCCGCAGAGCATGTCCTGCCCTTGCGCGCGCTCGGCGCGGCCGTGAATGCAGCGATGGAAGGAGCGCGCCCGTGAGCGCACTGAGGTCGTCGGATCCAGCACCCGCCACCCGTGTCCTGATCGTGGACGACCAGCTGATGATCGCCGAGGCGGTCCGCCGCATGCTGCTGCCCTACCCGGAGATCCAGCTCCACGCGTGCCTGAAGGGCGCGGAGGCGGTCGCCAAGGTCGCCGAGGTCAAGCCTGACGTCATCCTGCAGGACCTGGTCATGCCGGATGCCGACGGCCTGGAGCTGGTGAGCGAGTACCGGAAGGACCCCTCGCTCGCCCGCACGCCGCTCATCGTCCTCAGCGCAAAGGAGGAGGCCGCCACCAAGGCCGATGCCTTCGCCCGCGGCGCCAACGACTACCTCGTGAAGCTGCCCGACCCCGTGGAGCTGATCGCGCGCATCCGCTACCACGCCGGCGCCAACCGCGCCCAGCGCGAGCGCGACGAGGCCTTCAACGCGCTGCGCGCCGAGCTCGACAGCGCGGCGCACTACGTGCAGAGCCTGATCCCGGAGCCGCTCGACGGGCGCGTGTCGACGCGGTGGAAGTTCGTGCCCTCCGCGAGCCTCGGTGGCGACAGCTTCGGCTACCACTGGCTCGACGACCACCGCTTCGCCATCTACCTGCTCGACGTGTGCGGGCACGGCGTGGGCCCGGCGCTCCTCTCCGTGAGCGTGATGAACGCCATGCAGGTGAATGCGCTCGGCGGGGCGGACCCGGGCGACCCGGGCGCGGTGCTCGCCTCGCTCAACGAGATGTTCCCGATGTCCAAGCACAACGGGATGTTCTTCACCATGTGGTACGGCGTCGCCGACCTGGCGAAGCGCGAGCTCCGCTACGGCAGCGGGGGGCACCCCCCCGCGCTGCTGCTTGCGCCCGGCGCCGCACCCCGCGAGCTCGGCGGCGACGAGGACATCTCCGGACCGATGATCGGCGCGTTCCCGGGCATTCCCTACGGCACCGGCACCGCGACCATCCCTCCGGGGTCGCGCCTCTGGATCTACAGCGACGGCATCCATGAGCTGATCCGCCCGGACGGCAGCCTGTGGCCGCTGCGCGAGTTCCTCGACGGCGTGGCACAGGAAGGGATGACCGGCGAGGGCGCCGTCGACCGCCTGATCGCGCGCAGCCGTGCCGTGCGCGGGCGCGACGACTTCGAGGACGACGTGAGCCTCCTCGAGGTGGTGTTCCCCTGATGCGGGCGACGGTGGCTGCGGCGTTCGCCGCGCTGGCGGCGCTCGGAGGCTGCGCGACGGCGGAGGTCCACGAGTACCGGCGGATCGTGATGGGGGCGGAGTGCCGGATCCTGGTCGCGGCGGACGAGGCATCGGCCGACCGCGCTGCAGCCGCGGCGTTCCGGCGGCTGGCCGAGGTGGAGGAAGCGCTCAGCGACTGGATCCCCTCGAGCGAGGTGCGGCAGCTGCCGGCGCGCGCGGGCGAGCGGGTGACGGTGGGCCCGGACCTGGCAGCGGCGCTCGCGGCATCCCTTGCATGGAGCGAGCGCACGGGCGGTGCGTTCGACGCGACGCTCGGGTCGCTCACGGCGGCGTGGCGCGACGCGCGCCGGCGCGGGCAGCCGCTCGGGCGTGCCGAGGCCAGCGCCCTGCTCGCCCGCTGCGGCTGGCGGCAGGTGCGCTTCGACGCGGCGACGCGGACCTACGCGGCGGCGGTCGACGGCCTGCGGCTTGACTTCGGCGCGATCGGCCAGGGGCTGGGTGCCGACGCCGCGATGGAGGCGATCCGCGGGACGGGCGTCCGGAGCGCGCTTGTCGACCTCTCCGGCGACATCCTCGCGGGCGATCCCCCGCCCGGGCGGCGCGCGTGGACGGTGGCGGTGGACGACGGGCGCGGCACCGTGATGTTCCTCCGCAACCAGGCCGTGACCACGAGCGGCGACCGCGAGCAGCACCTCGACGCGGACGGCGAGCGGCTGAGCCACGTGCTGGACCCCGCGACCGGCTGGCCCGTGGCCACGCGCGTCCAGGTGACCGCGTTCGCCCCCTCGGCCACCGAGGCCGACGCGCTTGCCACCGCGCTCTGCGTGCTCGGGCCGGAACGCGGCCGAGCCGTGCTGGCCACCAACCCTGCGTGGTCCGCGACGTGGTCGTGGCCCGACGGGCCATCCGCGGCGGAACCTGCACGAGGCACCGCGCCTCCGCGTTGACGCCGCGGGAACCCGTCAGGCCTTGCCGGGAATCGCCACGGTTTGCTTGACGCCCGGCCCCGGCTTCGGATCCTTGGGAACCAGGTCCATCGGGTCGGCCAATGCCGCCGCGAAGGACAGGTCCTTGCCCGTGTACGCGGCCATGCGGCCGAGGATGGCGGTCATCGTGCTCTCGGCGATGCGCTTGCCCTCGTTCACGTACGGGGCGTTGCCGCGCACGGCCTCCTGCAGGTCGACGTGCTCCTGCACGTAGGGGTTTGGATTGTCGCCGGCGAAGGTCCAACGGAACCTGCCGCGGATCTCGGCGCGGCCGCTTGAGGTGAGCAGCGTGCCCTCGGTGCCGTGGATCACCTCGTCCACCCGGCCGTCGGTGCCTTCCTGCTGGCGGCACATCGAGGCGCACAGGCGATCGCCGTCGTACTCGTAGTGCACCGAGAAGTGGTCGTTGATGGCGCCGTAGATGGGCTCGGTGCGCGCCTGGCGGCCGCCGGTGGCGACGCAGCGGACCGGCGGACCGCCCATGGCCCAGTTCACCACGTCGATGTTGTGGACGTGCTGCTCCACGATGTGGTCGCCCGAGAGCCAGGTGTGGTAGAGCCAGTTGCGCACCTGGTTCTCCATCTCGCTCAGCTTGGGGTCCGGGTCCTTGTGCCACAGGCCGCCCTGGTTCCAGTAGCACGCCGCGGCGATGGGCCGGCCGATGGCGCCGTCCTGCACCAGTGCCATGGCCTCCAGGTAGCAGCGCTCGTGCCGGCGCTGGGTGCCGGTGACCACGCAGAGCTTGCGCTCCGCGGCACGCGCGCTTGCCTCGAGCACGGTTCGCACGCCCGACGGGTCAACCGCCACGGGCTTCTCGAAGAAGACGTGCTTGCCGGCGTCGATCGCGGCCGCGTAGTGCGCGGGCCGGAAGCCGGGCGCCGTGGCCAGGACCACGATGTCGCAGTTGGTGGCCAGCACCTTGCGGTAGGCATCGAAGCCGTGGAACTGGCGCGACTCGGGCACGGTGCCGCGGTCCGGCTGCGCCTTCGCGAGCCCCGCCGCCACGCCGCGCACGCGATCCTCGAAGACGTCGCCGAGCGCGACGATGCGCACGTTCGGACCGGCCTTCAGCGCATCGAACGCGGCGCCGCCGCCGCGGCCGCCGCAGCCGATCACGCCGACGGTGAGCTCGCGCCCGTCGCTGAGCGCGGGCCCGAGCCTCGCGCCCGCCGTCGACGGCGCCGCACGGCAGCTCGTCAGGACGATCGGCGCCGCGAAGGCCGCGGCAGCCGCTGCGCCGCCCGCCCCGAGGAAGCTGCGGCGGGAGGTGTCGGCGGGACGCTGTTCGGTCATGCGTTGCTCCTGCGGCGCGCTGCCGCGGCTCGTGTCGGCGGTCGGCTCACATCACCTTGTACTGGCCGGGCTTCTTCTCGACGGGCATCTCCAGCGGACCCATGATGTACTGCGGAGGCGACAGCGATTCCTGGCTGGCGCACGCCTGCTCCCACGTGACCTTCTGACCGCTGTAGGCGGCCATGCGCCCGAGCACGGCCATCATGTTGCTCACGACCATCCAGTCGCCGTCGTTGATGACCGCGCCCGCGCGGATGGCGCGGAAGAGCTCGTCGTGCTCGGCCTGGTACATGTCGGGCTTCGGGCCGTCGGCCGGGTACTCCCACAGCACCTTGCCGGCGGGGTCCTTCATCCAGTGCGTCGGCCCCCATCCGTTGATGAAGCACTGGCCCTTGGTGCCCGCGATCCAGTCGGTGTTCTCGAAGTAGCAGTCCGGCTCCTGGCGGCAGTTGAGGAACGCGCGCCGGCCGTCGGCCCACTCATAGACCACGGCGAAGTGGTCGTACACGTCGCCGCGCTCGGGGATGGGCTCGCGCAGCTGCCGGCCGCCCATGCCCACCGCGCTCGCCGGCGGCTCGTTGCGGAAGGCCCAGTTGATCTTGTCGATCGAGTGCACGGCCTGCTCCACCAGCTGGTCGCCGGAGAGCCAGTTGAAGTGCTGCCAGTTGCGCACCTGGAACTCCATGTCGCTCCAGCCCTGCTCGCGCTTCTTGGTTCCGAGCGGGCCGGTGTAGTAGCAGCCGTACATGGCCATCACGCTGCCGAGGGTGCCCTTCTCCAGCTCCGCGAACGTGGCGCGCTCGGGCGCCGAGCGGCGCCAGCAGAACCCGGACATCAGGTTGAGGTTCTTCGCCCTGGCGGCCTTCACGCTCTCGCAGACGCTCCGGTACCCGGGCGCATCGACGAACATCGGCTTCTCGCAGAAGATGTGCTTGCCCGCCGCCACGCTCTCGGCAAGGTGCATCGGCCGGAAGTGCGGCGCGCTGCAGAGGAGCACCACGTCGACGCCCGAGGCGATGGCCTTCTTGTAGCCGTCGAAGCCCGCGAAGCGCCGCTCGGCGGGCACCTGCACGCGGTCCTTCGCGGGGTGCTTCTCGAACTGCTTCAGGCACGCGTCCATCCGGTCCGGGAAGACGTCGGCCACCGCCCAGAGGATCACGCCCTTGTCGGCCTTGAGCGCCTGGTTGGCGGCGCCGGACCCGCGTCCGCCGCAGCCGATGAGGGCCACCTTGAGCGGCTTGGGCTCGTCGGCGCCGGCCACCACGGTGGACGCGCAGCCCGGGGCCACGAACGCGGCAAGGCCGAGTGCGGAGGAGAGCGCGACGAAGTCGCGACGGTCGAGGGCGGTGTCGTGGTTGCTCATGGGGTCGGTCGGTCTGCGGAGGTCACTTGGCGGGGCCCGTGGTCGCGGGGGCGGAGGCTGCGGGCTGCGCATCGCTCGTCACCACGCGCATGCCGATGAACGGCCCGTCCACCAGCCACCACACGCTCTTGGGAAACTGCGGGTCGTTCTCGTTCCACGCCTCGGTCTCGGCGACGGGCTGCATGGCGGCCGGGTCGATCGCCTTGTCCTTGAAGCTGCCGCCGAGCACGCAGAACCCGCCGTCGGAGGCGATGCACCACTCGGCCACGTTGCCCCAGAGGTCCGCGAGGCCCAGCGCATCGGCCTTCTTGCTGCCGACCTTGTGCGTGGCGTTCTTCGCGTCCGCGGCAGTCCACGCGTGCTCGGCGACGGCGCCGGCCGCGACGCCCGAGCCCTTCGCCATGCACTGCCACTCGGCCACGGTGGGCAGCCTGTAGGTGCGCCCGGTCTTCTTCGAAAGCCACTCGCAGAACTGCACCGCGCCCTTGGAACTCATCGATATGGCCGGCCACCCCTGGTGTCCGTAGCCGCGGTCGACCGCCACGTACGGCTTGGTGGGCCGCGTCACGGCGTCGCTGTCCGCGGTGCTCGCGCCCGACTTCTGGTCGAGGTGGTAGAGGAACGCGTCGAACAGCTCCCACGACAGCTCAAGGCGCGCCGCGTAGAAGGGCTTGACGTCGCCGCAGCCGGGAACGGCCATCATGTCGATCGTCACCGCGGTGCCGGCCACCCGCTCGGAGAAGGCCGGCGCAGGTCCGGTCGTCGCAGGCACCGCCGCGCCCGGCGCGGGTGCCGCGGGCGGCGCCTGCACCCACCCGGCCGCGCCGATCGTCGCCGCCACGGCTGCCCCCACGGCCACCGCCCCCTTCAGGGCGCGAGTGCGAAGGGTGGCCGACAGGCTTCGGACGGGCTGCATGCAGGGAACGCTACCGCGCGGGCGGCGCCGCGTTGCGGTCGGTGGGCGGATGGGCCGGGACTTGCGCGGCAGCCGGGGGCGCGGCAGCCGGGGGCGCGGCACCCGGCGCGCGGTCCCATGGCGCGCCCGGACCGGGCCCGGAGAGTGCGCCGAGGAATGCCACCAGGTCGGCCTGTTCGCGCTCGGACAGGTCGAGCTTCCGCAGCACCGACTCGCGGTGGTGGTCCAGTTGCGTCGCGCCCTCGAGCGTCGAATAGAAGCGGACCACCTCCGCGAGCGTCGCCTTCTGCCCCGCATGCATGTAGGGCGCCGTGGCCGCGGCGTTGCGCAGGCTGGGCGTCCGGAACTCGCCCCAGCGGTCCGGGCCGTTGACGAGCGAGCGGGAGATGCGAGCCTGCGTTCCGTCGCGGTCATCGGAGTGCGGGCCCGCGGCATTGAACGGGTCGTCCCGCACCCGCTCCACCACCGCGTACCTGCCGGCGTCGGTAGGCATCCCGCCGTCGCGCGGCGGCATCCCGATGTTGTGGAACTCGCCGTCGGAGAACAGCGCCCCGTGGTGGCACTGGAAGCAGTTGGCCTTGCCGAAGAAGAGCGCAAGGCCGCGCCGCTCGGCCTCAGAAAGCTCACCGTCCGCGCCCGCGTCGCCCGCGGCCCTGCGCGTCCACCACCGGTCGTATGCGGACGGCCCGCTCGTGAGCTTGCGTTCATACGCGGCCAGCGCCTTGCCGACCATGGCGAACGCGGCATCGACGGCCGCCTGCCCGGCGTCCGCGGGCGGCACGTCCTCGCCGAAGGCGGCGCGCCACCGCCCGCGCAGCGCCGGGTCGCCGCGCACCGTCGCCAGCACCTTGGCGCGCGTCGAGCCCATCTCGTGCACGGTCTCGAAGGGCTGCACGGCCTGGCCCCAGAGCGTGTCGGCTCGGCCGTCCCACGTCAGCCAGCGCTGGTGCGCGGCATTGAGCACGGTCATCGAGTGGCGGGAACCCGTGCCCTCGCCCACCGCAAGCGGCCGCGGGTCGCTGAAGCCGCGCGCCGGGTCGTGGCACGTCGCGCAGCTGACCGTGCCGCTTGCGGAGAGCCGCGCGTCGAAGAAGAGCAGGTGCCCGAGTTCCGCCGCGGACGCACTGTCGGCGAAGCGGTTCGTCGGATCCGCGGGCACGGCACCGAGCGGCGGGTTGCGGGCCACGCGGCGCGCGAGGTCCTCGTCGAGCCATGCACCCGCGTGGGGCGCCCCGGGCGGCGGACCGATCCCCGCGCTCAAGGCCACGGCGATCGCGCCGCCGGCACCGATCCGGGCGAGCGGGGCCGCGCTGCGCGTCATTCGAGCGTCACCGCGCCCTGTGCGCGCTCCACGCCCCCGCCCTGGAGGAGGTCGAAGTAGAGCTCCCAGTACCCGGGCATGTGGAAGAGCATGCCCTCGGCGCGGAACCGTCCGGGCGCGACGCGCGTGACCGTCGGCGCCACGTTCATGCCGTGCCCGTGCTGGGGCATCGCTGCATCGGCGACCAGCCCGCCCTCGTAGGCCGCTGCGTCGCCCGCGCGGCGCACCTCGATGTCGATGGCGAACGGATCGCGCAGCGGCGGCTTCGGCCCCGGATCGAACCGCCATCGAACGGTCCAGTGCCCGTCGTTGCTCGGCACCTGCGTCCACCCGTCCGCGCCCGCGACGGGCTGCGGAAGCTGCTGCCGCGTGTCGGCCGCGCCCGATGCGGCGGGGACGCTCCCGGACGCGGGGACCGGGCCGGTGGCCTGCGGGTCCTTCGGTCGCACGAAGGCGCGGCCGATCCCGAAGCTCGACGCCCAGCGAGCATCGGCGTCGAACGACTGCACTCGGTGGTTGCCATGGTCGGTGACGTAGAGCCGTCCGTCCGCGGGGCACCAGGCAATGCCGGCGGGTTCCCAGAGCTCCGATGGCTTGCTTCCGTTGCTCCCGCCCGATGCCACGACCACGGCCTCGTCGCCCGATGCCGCGACCACCGCGACGCGGTCACCGCCCGCGTCGGTCATGGCGATGCGCGCGCGGCCGTCGGCACCCGCAGGCAACGGCGCGATGCCGAACGGGCGGACAAGCCCCTCGGGCACGATGGTGCCGAGCGGCGCACCGCCCGGGATGGCGAAGCGCTTGACGCAGCGGCCCGCCATGTCGACCACCATCGCCTCGTTCGCGGAGGGAAGCGCAAGCTGCGTCGCCAGCGCCACGCCGCGGTCGTCGCCCACGAGCGCAAACCCGGAGGTCGGGCGGAAGTCGCGGTCAAGCACGAAGACCCGGGGGCCGCACGCGTCGAGCATCACGAATCCGCCCTCCGGCCCAGGCCGCACGCGCAGGTCGACCGGCAGCACGCGCGCGGGCCCGGCAAGCTGCAGCTCCGTGACGAACCGCTCGACCGCCTCCATCGGCACCTCGCGCACGAGCCGCGCCATGAACGGGTCGAAGTGCGGTGCGGTGCCGTCGCGCACCAGCGCAAAGCTGATGAAGCGCCCGCGCAGCGGGTCCACCAGGTGCAGCCGGTTGGCGGCCTCGTCGACCGCGAGCGCCGTCACCTGCCCGAACAGCCCGGGGCGGAGGCCGGGTCCGCCGAACGTGGTGACGTGGATCGGCACCTCGGGCCGAAGGTCGAACACCAGTGCCGACGCGGACTCCGGCTCGTAGACGAGCATCGTCCGGCCGTCGACCGCCATCGCGGTGCTGAAGTGGCTGGCCACGCCGTCCACCGTCGGCAGGCCCGGCACCTTTGGCCGCGACGGCCCCTCGTCCGAGGCGCCGCCGAAGAGCTGAACGCGCCGCTCGAACGGCTCGGCCACCGCCACCGTCTGGCCGTCGGCCGATGCGTTGGTCACGGTCGGATAGTGGATCTTGCCGTTGCCTTCGCGCGGGCGCACCGCGTGCATGCCCCACTGGTCGAGCACCTTGCACTCGCGGTCCACGCGCACCACGCGGTGGTTCAACTGGTCCGTCACCAGGAACGCGGACCCGTCCCAGCCGAGCCCGAGCGGCGTCTGCCACATGCCCGGGAACGCACCGCGGTCGCCGAGCGCGGCGATCTCCGCGCCGGTCTCCGCGGCCAGCGCGATCACGCGGTGGTTCGCGCAGTCGGACACGAGGAGCGTGCCGTCGCCCGCGGCGATGCCCGCAAGGAGCGGGACGAGCGGCGCGCCCACCTCGGGCGCCTGCACGTCCCACATGGCCTGGACGCGTGCGCCCAGGTCGCACACCACGATGCGCGGCACGGAACCGTCCGCCACGAAGAGGCGCTCACCGAGCACCGCCAGCCCCACCGGGCGGATGGGGCGGCCGTCGATGCGCAGTTCCACGAGGGTCGGCCCGGCATCCGGGCGCACGAACGCGATGCCGCCCCGCGCCGTGTCGGCCACGGCGACGCGGCCGTCCGGAAGTTCCGCAAGCGCACCGGCCTCGGCCACGCGGCCGAGCGGCCAGGCGGGAAGGAGCTGCGTGCGCGTTCCGTCGCGCGCCACGCGCACCACGCCGCCCGGGCCGAGCGCGGCGGTGACGGTGCCGTCGTCGGCAACCAGCGCGGCGCGCACGTCGTCCAGGCCATCGATGGTGCGCAGCGGCAGGCCGTAGCCGCGCCCGGGCGCCGGCGGCGCGGGGTGCGCAAGCGTGGTGGCCACGAGGGCGGCAGACACGGCGGCGATCGCGGGGAACATGCACCCGAAGCCTACGCCCCGCTACCCTGCGGCGCCATGCTCGCACAGGCCGCGAACCCCGCAACCGAGACCGCAGCCATGGTGGTCGAGGGCGTCCCGCTCTCGCCCATCCCTGCATGGGGCGTGATCCCGTTCGCGGTCCTGCTGGCAGCCATCGCGGTGCTGCCGCTGATCCACCGCACCGCGCTCTGGTGGGAGTCCAACCGCAACAAGTTCCTCGTGTCGATCGCCTGCGGCATCGTCGCGCTCGGGGCCATCCTCACGGTGCACGGGGGCCGCGCCGCGGGCGAGGCCGCGGGCCACGCGGCCGCCGAGTTCGTGCCGTTCATGGTGCTGCTCGGGTCGCTGTACGTGATCTCGGGCGGCATCCTGGTGAGCGGCAACCTGCGCGGCAGCCCCCAGGTCAACGCAGCCATCCTGGCGTTCGGTGCGGTCGTGGCCAACTTCCTGGGCACCACGGGGGCAAGCATGCTCCTCATCCGGCCGCTCCTGCGCGCGAACGCCGGACGCGCCCACCGCGTGCACCTGGTGGTCTTCTTCATCTTCCTCGTGAGCAACGTCGGCGGCCTCCTCCTTCCCATCGGAGACCCGCCGCTCTTCCTCGGGTACCTCCGCGGCGTGCCGTTCCGCTGGACGCTCTCGCTGTGGGCCGAGTGGGCCGTGGCCACGTCGGTGTTGCTGGTGGCCTTCTTCTTCCTCGACGCGCACCTCGTGCGCAAGGAAGGCGGCCAGCCGGAGCCGCTGGAGGCGCCTGCCGATCCGCTGCAGCCGGTGGTGCGCATCGCGGGCGGGGTCAACGTGGTGTGGCTTGCAGGCGTGATCCTCGCGGCCGCGGTGCTGGTGCCCGGGCGCGAGCTCCGCGGCTTCGCGGTGCCGGTCGGCGCGCGCGAGGTGATGATGCTCGCCTGCGCCGCGCTCAGTCTGGCCACCACGCCGCGCGGGCTCCGCGAGGAAAACCGCTTCACATGGGGCCCGATCCTCGAGGTCGCCGCGCTCTTCGGCGGGCTGTTCCTCGCCATGCAGCCGGCCCTCGAGCTGCTTGTGGAGCGCGGCAACCAGCTCGGCATCACCACGCCGACGGCGTTCTTCTGGTCCACGGGCGTGCTCTCGAGCTTCCTCGACAACGCGCCCACGTACCTCGTGTTCGCCGACGTCGCGCGCGCGGTGACACCGCAGGATGCCGCGGGCGTGCCGTTCTCCGGCGGCGTGATCGACCCTGCGCTGCTCGCGGCCGTCAGCTGCGGCGCGGTCTTCATGGGCGCAAACACCTACATCGGCAACGGGCCCAACCTCATGGTGTCCGCGATCGCCCGCGAGGACGGGGTGCGCATGCCGACCTTCTTCGGCTACATGCTGTGGTCGTGCGGGATCCTGGTGCCGCTCTTCGCGGTGCTCACCTGGCTCTTCTTCGCCTAGATCCGCCTACTGCTCCGCCTGCCGGCGCATGATGTCACCGGCGTTCCCCATGTCCTTGTTCACGTCGCCCGTGCTGCCGATGGGGATCTCCGCGTTGCCCGCCTTGATGGTGAACCCGCCCGGGCCGGCCGCCGCACCCGCCTTGGCGGGGTCGTTCTGCTGCATCATGGCGAAGATCACCACCTGCGCCACCGCGCTCTCGGCGATCAGCCGCCCGGCACGCTCGCTCGCCGCCGCGAGCGACTTGAACTTGCCGTCCCCGAGCTCGTTCTCGAAGTCGCGGATGGCGTTCTCGACCGCGAGCATCAGGTAGGCGAGCACCGCCCACTCCTCGCGCGTGTCCGGGAAGTAGCCGCTCGAGCGGATGAGCTCCACCGGGATCGCCACGCGCCAGCCGTCGGCGGTCTCGCGCATCGTGAGCGTGCCTCCGAGGACGGGCTTGCCGTCGAGCGAGAAGGCCGCGGTGCCGTCGCCGAGGTCCTCGGCCTCCAGCCGCGAGCGGTTGGCATCGAGCCACCCGAACGGGTCGCTCATCACCGACGTGAACACGTCGCCGAACCCGCTCCGCGTGGCCCATGAGCCGCCCTTGGCGAGCTCCGCCTCGACCTCCTTCGGGAACCGTGCCTGCAGCGCGCGGCTCACCTTCCAGAGGCGGGCCAGCATGTCGCCGGCCTTCAGCTTCACGTCGTTGATCGCGCTGGCCTCGGTCACGCCGTCCGGGAACGTGATGTCGCGCGCCTCGATGTCGAGCATCGTGGGCAGCAGCTCCGGGCGGCCGTCCCTCACCATCTGCGCCATCGCGTCGAGCGCTGCCTGCGGGGTCGACGTGTCGTATCTGGGCTTGCGGCAGCCGCCGAGGCCGAGGGCCACGGCCGCGGCAAGGGCCAGGACCGGAATGAGCGCGCGCATCCGCATGGGCGAATGGTAGCCCCACCCTGCCCTACACTTGCCCCGATGCGCATCGAGCTGAACGGCGCCCCGAAGGACCTCGACGGAACCCCCACCGTCGCGGACCTCGTGCGGCACCTCGGGCTGGAACGCGCGGCCTGCGCAGTCGAGGTGAACGCGCGGCTCGTCCGCAAGTCCGAGCACGCCGCGCACCCGCTCGCCGACGGCGACCGCGTGGAAGTGGTGACGCTCGTGGGAGGCGGCTGACGCCGCGAACGCGATGAACACGACCGCCAGCGCCGCTGACCGCGCCAATGCCGCCGCGAACGCAGCCTGCCCCGCCATCCCGCCGATCGCCATCGGCGGCTTCACGCTCCGCAGCCGGCTGGTGGTGGGCACGGGCAAGTACCGCGACTACCCCGTCATGCAGGCCGCCATCGAGGCCTCCGGCGCCGACTGCGCGACCGTGGCCGTGCGCCGCGAGCGGCTGGTCGACGCGCAGGGGCGGTCGATCCTCGACTTCCTTCCGCTTGACCGGCTGACCATCCTCCCGAACACGGCCGGCTGCTTCACCGCCGACGACGCGGTGCGCGTGGCACGCCTCGGGCGCGAGATCCTCGAGCAGCTCGGGAACCCGGGTGCCGGATGGGTGAAGCTCGAGGTGCTCGGCGACCGCACGACGCTGCTCCCCGACCCCGTCGGCACCATCGAGGCGTGCAAGGAGCTCGTGAAGGACGGGTTCGCGGTGCTCTGCTACTCGAGCGACGACCCGATCGTTGCCGCGCGCCTGCGAGATGCCGGCGCGGCGAGCGTCATGCCCGCAGGCAGCCCCATCGGCAGCGGTCGCGGCATCGCCAACCCCGCGGCCATCCGCATGGTGATCGATCGCCTCAAGCTCGCCGACCAGGGAGGCAGCCCCGACTACCCCGTGATCGTCGACGCCGGCGTCGGCACCGCAAGTGACATCGTGCACGCCATGGAGCTCGGTGCCGACGGCGTGCTCCTGAACACGGGCATCGCGCACGCGCAGGACCCGGTCCGCATGGCGCACGCGATGCGGCTCGCGCTCGACGCCGGCTGGCACACCGCCCGCGCCGGCCGCATCCCCCGCAAGCTCTACGCGAACGCAAGCAGCCCGTGGGAGGGCGTGATCTCCGTGATCCCCGGCGAGTAAATCCGCTCCTGGTTAGTTTGGCACCAATTGTTTTCTCCAGAGAAATCGGGGTGGCGACTGGAGAGTGCGGCGCGCCTTGGGCGCCTCGGCGACCGGCGGTGGGGGTGGTCGCGCGCGTGGTTCGCGGCGCCTTGGACGCCTCGGCGACCGGCGGTGGGGGTGGCCGCGTGGTGATGTGCGGCGCCTTGGACGCCTCGGCGACCGGCGGTGGCCTCAGTCGCTCGGACAAGTTGCACGCGACGGGCGCATCTGCGGCGAGGCGCGCGCGGCCGGGGCGTGCAACAACTCGCTTGATGAGGCCACCACCGTTCGCTGTCGGCTCGGGGCGCCGA
>Ga0172367_10001553_pt1 | contig 33033 bp, 29 predicted proteins | sample Lak10m_FD_114542 | JGI IMG/M metagenome (GOLD analysis project Ga0172367, IMG submission 114542) | Freshwater microbial communities from Kabuno Bay, South-Kivu, Congo - kab_022012_10m | ecosystem: Environmental > Aquatic > Freshwater > Lake | place: Democratic Republic of the Congo: South-Kivu...
AAAGCCAACCCCCCAAAAACATAATAGAACTAAAAGTACTCATTAAAAGCATACTTGCATACTCACCTAAAAAAAATAAAGCAAAAGTCATAGCAGAGTACTCCACATTGTACCCAGAGACAAGCTCTGCTTCAGCTTCAGGCAAATCGAAAGGATGTCGATTCGTTTCAGCAAGCATAGAAACATTAAAAAGAACAAACATTGGAAAAAGAGGAAGTACATACCAACCGTTTTCTTGGGCTAACACTATATCCGTTATATTGAAAGAACCTGCACAAGCACAAACAGTTAATATAACAAACCCTATGGATATTTCATAAGATATCATTTGAGATGCAGACCTTAAAGCACCTAAAAAAGGATATTTTGAATTACTAGACCAACCTGCTACTAAAACACCATAAACACCAAGAGAAGACACAGATAATAAATATAATACACCTATATTTAAATCAGCTAACATTATATTGTCATTATAAGGTAAAACACACCAACCCATTAAACTTATTAAAAAAGCCATCAGAGGAGCCAGTAAAAAAAGAATAACATTCGAGTCACTAGGCAATATTGTTTCTTTTGCGAATAACTTTAAACCGTCCGCTAAAGGTTGTAGTAATCCCACAAATCCTACAACATTCGGACCTTTCCGCCTTTGGATAATTCCCATTATCTTACGTTCTGCTATTGTGAAATAAGCAACAGACACTAACAAAGGTATCATAATAGACAAACATTTCAATAAAAAGATACAAAAAAGAAGGCTAAGTTTTATCATCAAAGTTTGTCAAAGCTAAAACCGGACTTGAACCGACATTTCAAGATTTGCAATCTCGTGCATTATCCATTTATACTATCTAGCTTTTTAGAAGATAAGGTGGGATTTGAACCCACGATACGTCAAACATCGTATAATAGTTTTCAAAACTAACGCCTTAAACCTCTCGACCACTTATCCTAGCAAACTGTAGCATAAGAAGAGATTCGAACTCTCAACTTTAATCTTGGCAAGATTACACTCTACCAATTGAGTTACTTTTGCAATTCAGAGAAAATACCTAGTTAAAATCGACCAAATTATAAGAACAAAGCAAAAAAATAAATTCCTCTTTGTTTTTTGAACGAAATACAAAATTGAGTGACATCTTTGTACAACTTTCTACATCTTTGAATAAATCATAATTGATTTTTACTAAATCAAACAAAGAAAGTTTTTCTATTGTATAAGAAAAAAAATTACTATAAGTAATATCTTTCAAGTCAATTCTTCTTCTTAAATGGTTCGAAGAAAAAACTTCTTTCTGAAGTTTAGAAAAAAACATAAACAATAAATTTTTTTTTAATCCAAAAATCCCTGAAAGACTTTTTTGCTTCTTTTTTCCCTTACCCTTAGAATGATTGAAAAAAAGAGTTCGAACTCTCGTATGACCTTCAACCTTTGTTAAAAGTTGATACAAACTATAAACACCAAGAAAGTTATTAGAATAAGTTTGATTAAAAGATAATACAAGCTTTTGCAACTTAGGCAAACCTTCTTTTTTTAGTTTGCTATATTGAAATATATTTATAAAGTCATATTGGATTATACAATCATAATGATATTTATAAAGATAAAGAGATTTCATGGTTATAAAAATAAGTCAAAAAAAACCAGCGGAAAGAAGAGCAAATTTACTAAATTTTCTTTTTAAAACTGAAGGCACAGGTCCTATAATCCTAGTACCAATAGGGTTTTTTGAGGTGCTCATAAGAGCAACACTGTTTTCATAAAGATTATACTGACTATTACTTTTTTTTCGTATCGATTTTTTTGTTCTAATAATTAGTGCTTTGTACAAGCATCCTTTCTTAACTTTTGATGTTTTTTTGGAAGTAGAACGCAAAGAGATAACACATACAACTATAATATCACCCACTTGTGCAAACCTTTTTCGGTAACCACCTAATACTTTTAGACACTTTACTTCTCTTGCACCAGAATTATCACAGACTCTTAAAATTGTTTGTTGTTGAATCATTATTATATATTTTTAAAAAAACCATCTATATTTTAAAAGTTTTTTTTCTTCAAGAGCCTGTTCATGCAGATCTTTTCTTGTAACCATCTTATCCGTTATCATAACATCCCAATCTTGAACACTTAAACATTTTAAAATAGGAAAGGGTTTTACAAGATGTTTGAGACTTAAAGCTATTCTTTGATCTTTCCGTAAAACATAAGGATAATATCTTACAGTATTATCCGTATTCCGTGTTACTTTTTTTGTAGATACCACAGGTGTCAATTTCACTAAAGCGTGTTTAAAAAAAGAATTTAAGTTTTTTTTATTACTTCGTTGGAAAGATTTAAGGAAAACAAACCACTGTTTTTCACATAAAGATTTTTTACCTTTTTTCATTTTTAAATTAATTAACTTAGTTTTTAGGTTTTTTCGTACCATATCTAGATCTAGACGTTACACGTGTTTTTAGGCCTTGCAAATCAAACTTGCCTCTAATTATATGATATTTTACACCAGGTAAATCTTTTACTCGACCTCCCTGAATCAATACGACAGAGTAATCTTGTAAATTATGACCTTCTCCAGGTATATAAGCCGTCACCACTTTTTTATTGCTAAGCAATTTCAATTTAGCGATTTTTCTTAATGCTGAATTCGGTTTTTTGGGGGTACGAAGCACTATCTTTAAACAAATACCCTTTTTTTGTGGGGATTTTTGTAAAGCTGGTGTTTTATTTGTTTTAACCTTAAACAGCCTTTTCCCTCTACATAATTGATTTATCGTGGGCATTTTTTATTTTAAACGAAAATATACCAAAAAAGGGATTTGAACCCTTACTAAACATAAGAATAACTAGAACCTAAACCTAGCGTGTCTACCAATTCCACCATTCTGGTAACATAAATGCTTATTATCGGACTTGAACCGATACTCAATAAAGAATCAGATTTTAAGTCTAACGTGTCTACCATTTTCACCAAATAAGCAATATTAACTAAAAACAAAATGCCGCAGTTTGATTTATTAATAATTCATACTCAAAGCTCCATGTTTCTGTGTTTATTGGTTTTAATATACTTACTCTACATATATTTTTACGTCTTACCTATAAACCAAACAGGAAAATATAGGTCAAAATCAACTATAAAAGAAAATAAAACTAACATATTGATAAACCTTATTTCTAGTAAGTATTTTAATAAAGTCACCTCCAAATATAAAATTCATCTAGGAATTAAATAAGAACAGAACACTTTTGGGAGTATAACTTAATTTGGTAGAGTGTATGCTTTGCATGCATAAAGTTATCGGTTCAAGTCCGATTACTTCCAAAAGATCTCTCCAAGTTGGATTTGAACCAACGACTTTATGGTTAACAGCCATACGCTCTAACCAATCTGAGCTATTGGAGATTTCTTTACCGAAACAAACAAAAAAACACATTTCATGTTTTTTTGTACCCCCTCTCAATCTTAATGCTATACACAGAATATACCTATATATTATTCTATTTTATAATTGCTTTATCAATATCTTGTATCATTTTTAGTTTTTCCTTTTTACTAGCTTTTCAAAAACCTGAAACAGAAAAAATGTCTGCATATGAATGTGGTTTTGAACCTTACGATGGAGCTAGAAAAAAATTTGATGTAAAATTCTACATATTCGCAATGCTTTTCGTTATATTCGATATAGAAACTATGTTTTTATTACCATGGAGTATAACACTATCTAAAATTAATTACGTAGGATTTTGGGTTATGATCGACTTTTTATTTGAATTATCAATAGGTATTCTATATATATGGATCGCTGGAGGTCTAACATGGAAAATAACGGATCAATAATGGATAATGCCACTTATAACTGTTCTAAGTTTGTAATCTTCGTAATATTGATGACGTTATTAGCGTATTACGGATAGTATCTTATTATTTCAATCGCCCCTGGTATAGAGCTTAATAGCTCAAAAAAATAGAAGCAACTTATATGATAGTCAATATCTTAATCTTTTTAATCGTCCTGCTTTTTATCACCCCGTAGCAAAAATCCATTAAAATAGAATATGGAAAAGTTAAAAGCTCCTATATTCGTAATTTTAATAATTGGATTTTTGATATGGAACTATCCTCCAGGTTTGTGGTAATAGAATAATGACTTTTTTGAACAAAAAATCATTAAAGAAAGTAGTTAAAAACTTTACCATAAACTTCGGACCTCAACACCCAGCAGCTCATGGCGTTTTAAGATTAATACTTGAGCTTGATGGTGAAATAATAACAAGGGCAGAACCTCACATAGGTTTGTTACATAGAGGGACCGAAAAACTAATAGAATATAAAAATTATCTTCAGGCATTACCTTATTTTGACAGATTAGATTATGTATCTATGATGTCACAAGAACATTCTTATTGCTTAGCCATAGAAAAACTTTTACAAATAAAAATACCAACACGTGCACAATTTATAAGAGTTCTATTTGCAGAATTGACCAGAATCCTTAACCATTTATTAGCTATTGGATGTCATGCTATGGATGTAGGAGCTATGACTCCTTTTTTATGGGCTTTTGAAGAAAGAGAAAAATTAATGGAATTTTACGAAAGAGTTTCTGGTGCACGTATGCATGCGTGTTATTTTAGACCAGGAGGTGTTTATTGTGATTTACCGAAAGGCTTTCTTTCAGATGTATCTTTGTTTCTAGAACAGTTTAGTATTAGGCTTATTGAAATGGAAGAAATGCTGACAGAAAATCGTATATGGAAACAAAGACTTATTGACATTGGCATAGTAACAGCTCAAGACTCATACGATTGGGGTTTTAGTGGTGTTATGCTTAGAGGCTCCGGAACCTCTTGGGATCTGAGAAAGAGCCAACCCTATGAAGTTTATGATCAAATAGAATTTACAATACCTGTAACACAAAAAGGGGACTGTTATGACCGTTATATGATACGACTATTGGAAATGCGTCAATCTTTGACTATAATTGAGCAGTGTTTAAATAAAATACCTAAAGGTTCCATTAAGTCTACAAACAACAAACTTAGTTCACCTTCTAGAATAGACGTAAAACAATCTATGGAATCTTTAATTCACCATTTTAAACTATACACACAAAATGTAACAATACCATCTAACGAAACATACATAGGTACTGAAGCTCCTAAAGGGGAATTCGGTGTTTATTTAGTATCTAATGGTACAAATAGACCACATAAATGTAAAATAAAATCTCCAGGATTTAACCACCTTCAAGCATTAAATTCTATGTCAAAAGGGCATATGATTGCTGATATTGTTACTATCATAGGCACTCAAGATATAGTATTTGGTGAAATTGATCGATAATTATATTTTTAAGTTTGTAGCTCAGTGGTTAAGAGCGTACGCTTGATAAGCGTAAGGCCGATAGTTCGAAACTATTCAAACTTATCAGTAGTGAGACATTTACAGTTTCTCAAAAAAACAGCAACACAAAAAAACCTTGCAAATATAATTCCAATAAAATCCTTAGTTTATGATTCATTAGGGAATCTTTGCATTTCTTCAGAAAAAAACAATATTCGTTCTCTTTTATTTTTTTTAAAAAACCATGTATTATGTCAATACTCTATATTGACTGATATGACGGGTGTGTGTAACTCAAAACAAAATAATAACCCGTATGATGTTGTATACGAAATTCTCTCACTGAGATATAATAATCGCTTAAGAATTAAAATTAGAGCAGAAAACAACAGTATTTTTACAATATCTGATATTTACAATTCAGCAAATTGGTCTGAATGTGAGCTTTGGGACATGTATGGTATTTATTCAGAAAATCATGAAAGACTAACACGTTTGTTAACAGATTATGGTTTTGAAGGCCATCCTCTTAGAAAAGATTTTCCTTTGTCGGGCTATTACGATCTTAGATATAACGAATCTAAAAAACGTGTAACAATCGACAAACTAGAGTTAGGACAAGAATATAGAATTTTTGATTATAAAATATCATCCAACGGTCAACTTTTAACAAAAAATTAACACGCATGAAAAAAAAAGTACGAAAAGATAAAAACTTACGCAAATATTACTTATTGGAAGAAATTTACAAATTTCTTCTTTCTTATTCTTCTAATAATAGATTATTCGGTAATCCTATTCGTAATAACTTATGTAAAGAAAGGTCAAACATGGAAGCCTCTCACACGTTTAATCAACACATAAATAGATGTATTAGCACAGGCAGACAAAAACGTGTAAACAAATGGTTTAATTTTTCCAGATTATCTTTATCACGTTACATCAGAACTAAAAAAATACTTCATTGGAAAAAATCGAAATGGTAACAAAAGAAGACAAACCCCCCACACCAACTGAAAAAACCTTTAAAGACATATAAAACTTGCCTTTTTTAGGAACCGATGCTGAAAATAAAAACAAATAAATTAAAAGTTGTATTTAATAACAATAATTTCGCCTTTATTTAGTTTTATTCTAGCTGGTATTTTTGGTAGATATCTCGGATTTAAAGGCTCTGTAAGTTTATCCTTTTTTTGCATATTCTCATCTTTTCTTTGTTCAGTTTTATGTTTCTACGAAACAATAATTTGCCAATGTTCTGTTTTTATAACATTAAACTCTTGGATTGAAATAGAAGTTTTAGAGGTAAATTGGGGATTTATGTTTGATAGTTTAACATCAATCATGTGTTGTATTGTTTCTTTTATATCAACACTAGTACATTTCTATTCGATAGAATACATGTCAAATGATCCGCATATAACTAGATTTATGTCCTATTTATCTCTTTTCACTTTTTTCATGTTAATTCTAGTAACAGCGGATAACTTCATTCAAATGTTTCTTGGATGGGAGGGTGTTGGATTATGTTCCTATTTATTGATTAACTTTTGGTTTACAAGAATACAAGCAAACAAAGCAGCAATTAAAGCCATGATACTTAATCGTATAGGGGATTTAGGTTTAATCATCGGCATTTTTTTAATACACCTAACTTTTAAATCTTTAGATTATTCTACTGTATTCGCTCTAGTACCTCTTTTAAGTGATACTCCTTTATTTTTTTTTAACATTAAATTCCATACAATTGATTTAATATGTTTCTTTATTTTTGTAGGAGCTATCGGTAAATCTGCTCAACTAGGATTACATACATGGTTACCGGATGCAATGGAAGGTCCTACTCCTGTATCAGCCTTAATTCATGCTGCAACAATGGTTACTGCTGGTGTTTTTCTAATTATCAGATGTTCTTGTTTATTCGAACATTGCTATTATATACGTTCTTTTATAACAATACTAGGTGCCACCACTGCCTTTTTTGCAGCAACAGTAGGTTTAATACAAAATGACTTAAAAAAAGTAATAGCTTACTCAACATGCAGTCAGCTTGGTTATATGATTTTTGCCTGTGGTTTATCAAACTACTCTATTAGCATGTTTCATTTATCCAATCACGCTTTTTTTAAAGCATTGCTTTTTTTGGGCGCAGGTTCTGTAATTCATGCAGTTGGAGATGAACAAGATATGAGAAAAATGGGTGGTTTAAAAAAAATCATACCTTTTACATATTCAATAATGCTTATAGGATCTTTAGCCTTAGCAGGATTTCCTTTTTTAACAGGGTTTTACTCGAAAGACCTTATCTTAGAATCAGCTTTTGGTTGTTTTACAACCATAGGTCATTTTGGCTATTATCTAGGTTTATTCAGTGCTTTTATAACCGCCTTCTATTCCACAAGACTTCTATTTCTAACGTTTTTATCTAAACCTAATGGTTTTCGTGTGATGTATGAGAAATCAGGTGATTCCTCTTATTTCATTTGTATTGTTCTTAATATTTTAGTTATACCAAGTATTTTTATAGGGTTTTATTCAAAAGATTTATTTGTAGGTTTCGGTACAGATACATGGTCAACAAGTATTTACATTGATCCTAAAAATATAAGTATGCTGGATGGTGAATTTATTCCTTTCTTTTTTAAAACAATACCCGTTTGGTTTAGCATTTTTGGTCTTGTTTCTTGTTTTTTATTATACTCGCAAAAACCTAAAATAATATATAACCTAAAAAGAACTAAACTGGGACTTATATGTTACAACTTTTTTAATAAAAAATGGTACATTGACAAAATATATGCAGAAACCATAGGACAATTTGTACTAAATTTAAGTTATAATATAACTTATAAAACAATTGATAGAGGTATTTTTGAAATGGTAGGTCCCTTCGGTTTTACAAACATAATTTACATTTTTTCAAATTACATCAACAAAACACAATCGGGAAATTTAAACCATTATGTTTATTTGTTTTTTGTTTTATTATTAACAAGTCTTTGTTTCTATAACATATATGTTACAATCCATTATTTCAATATAATTCAATCCTTTTTAATCTTCGATTTTTTAAAAATATGTTTCTTTCTTATTTTAAGCTTTTTATACATTTTATAGAAACCTTGTTCTTATCGTCTAACTCAGGATTAGGACATTACCCTTTCACGGTAGTAATACGGGTTCAAATCCCGTTAAGGACAATATTAACAAAATAATTAACTCAAAGGTAGAGTGTTTCGCTTACAACGAAAAAGTTATCGGTTCAAGTCCGGTATTATTTACTAAAAGTGCTTTTATACTTTATTAACCATCTTAAAGCATTTCGAGAAGAATATCCAACCAAACCTTCCTTTTTTGACATAAAGTTTAAAGAATCTTTAAAACATATAAAAACAAAACATACATACCATTTAGTAGACCCAAGTCCTTGGCCTATTATGGCATCACTAGGTGCATTAATGTTAACGTTAGGGTTCGTTTTATATATGCATAAATATCAAGGAGGAAGTACATTAACGATAACGGGGTTAATTTTAATAATCTTTGTAATGTTCGTTTGGTGGAGAGATGTTATACGAGAAGCCACTTTTGAATCACAACATACACCAGCCGTCCAACGGGGTTTAAGATTAGGTATGATATTATTTATTGTTTCGGAAGTAATGTTTTTCTTTGCTTTTTTTTGGGCCTTTTTTCACTCTAGCCTTTCACCTACATTTAACGTCGGGGGAGTTTGGCCACCTAAAGCACTCGTACCAATAGATACATGGGGAATCCCCCTAACCAATAGTTTTCTTTTACTAACATCTGGAGCAACTGTTACATGGGCTCACCATGCATTGATAACAAGAGCTAAAAGACATACAATTATAGCACTACTTTTAACCCTAATCTTTGCTGGGTTTTTTACAACGTTACAAATAATAGAGTACTTTGAAGCTCCTTTTAACATAAGTGATAGTATTTTTGGGTCTTGTTTTTACATGACTACAGGCTTTCATGGGTTTCATGTTTTTGTAGGAACCATAGCTTTAGCAGTCTCTTTAATTAGGATAACTTTAAGTCATTACACAAATACACACCACTTTGGATTTGAGTCAGCCATATGGTATTGGCACTTCGTAGATGTCGTTTGGCTTTTCTTATTTGTAACCATCTACTGGTGGGGAGGCTTAGTTTAATAAAACCTATAAAAAGACATCACCTGAAACCAAAACGAACTCAAGTGTGATAATTTTGAAATTCTTTCTATAAATACTGATAACTAAAATCGGGAATCATTTGAAAGAATAACATAGATAAAAAAATAAAATACGGAATTAAGTTATTTTTTAAAAACCCAAAAAAGGTAAATATAACTCAATTGGATTAGAGTATTAGATTGTGATTCTAGAAGTTGTAAGTTCAAATCTTACTATTTACCCGAGTAATGTCTTTCTAATACTATTACACAAAAGCATTAAATGGATACCTAAACACTAATAGTTATAAGTGGACGTATAACACGATAATTTGAAACGAAATTTCCCTGTTGTTGACTTTCAAAAATCCACAAGAATAAATTCAATTATTCATTTTAATTTCGAAAAGTAGTGAACTGAAACATCTAACTAACTACCTTAGAAATCAATAGAGATACTGTAAGTAGTGGTGAGCGAAAACAGTAAAAGACTACTTATTTCAAAACTGTTTAATGTAACACAAAACAGCCATAGAAGGTTAAAGCCCTGTCAAGCGGTCGAAAAATAAGTTAAAAAGTAAAGCATACTAAATGCTGGAAGCTGGGGTCCCACCCTCAAAGTCTTAAATCTATTAGTGTTTGATAGTGAACAAGTACTGTGAAGGAAAGGTGAAATAACATTTTCGAATTTGAAAAGATTTTGAAATTTAATGTTGACAAGCAGTTGATACTATTATTAGTTACAGCGTACTTTTTGTATAACGGATCAACAAGTTTATTTTAGTGGCGAGCTTAAGCAATAGAAATGTGTAGGCTAAAAGAAACTAAGCTTTAAAAAGCGTTATAGTCTCTAGAATAAGACCCGAAACTAAGTGATCTAATCATGAACTGGTTGATATAAATATATATTTATTTATGAAGGACCGAACTCGTACATGTGGCAAAATGTTGGGATGATTTGTGATTAGGGGTGAAAGGCCAATCAAACTTAGATATAGCTGGTTTTCTGCGAAATCTATATAAGTAGAGTGTACAATGTATATAATTAAGGGTAGAGCTCTTATTAAATGATGGGGACCTAAAATCTTACTGAATTTATTAAAACTTCGAATATTATTTATTTTTAACTTTGTGCAAACAGACTATAAGTGATAAGATTTATAGTCAAGAGGGAAACAGCCCAGATTAATTGTTAAAGCCCTAAAAAATAATTAAGTGCGTAAATTCTGAAAGGATCACTACAACCAAGAGATAGGCTTGGAAGCAGCCATTCTTTAAAGAAAGCGTAATAGCTCATTGGTTCAATCTTTTCAGGGTAAAAATGTATAAGGACTAAAATTATTTGCTGAAACAGTAAATTTAAATAATTAGAACTATTTAAATGGTAGCAGAACATTCTGTATGTCTAAGAAGATTTAAAGCAATTTAAATTGGAGATATCAGAAGCGATAATGTTGATATGAGTAGCTAAAAACAGTGTGTAAATCACTGTCACCTTAAATCCCAGGTTTCTAAAAAAAGGTTTTTCCTTTTTAGCGTAAATCGGTCCCTAAGATAAAGACGAAAGTTTCTATTAATGGGTTATCATGTAAATTCATGATTTAAATTAAATGTGACAAACTATGCACATCTTTTAATTAGACTGGTAAAAAATAGTAATTAAGAGGTAAAAGTAGTTTCAAGAAAAAGCATTTAATAAAATTAACCGTACCTTAAACCGACACAGGTGGATGCATTTAATAAATGAAGGTGTTTGAGAGAATTGTGTTGAAGGAACTCGGCAAATTAACTCCGTAACTTCGGGAGAAGGAGTAGCTTTTAAAAACACATTGTAGAAAAATGTGTTTTTATGGCTGGCACAAAAATGAGGATAGCGACTGGTTAATAAAACCACAGGTCTTTGCTAAATCGAAAGATGACGTATAAAGACTGACGCCTGCCCGGTGCTGCAAGAGTAAAAGTTTTTGTATTCCTGCTTAAACTATAATCCCCAGTAAACGGCGGCTGTAACTCTGACGGTCCTAAGGTAGCAAAATTTCTTGGCATTTAATTGATGTCCCGCATGAATGGCGTAACGACTGTCCTACTGTCTCCAACACAAACTCAGTGAAATTGAATTCTCTGTGAAGATGCAGAGTTTTTGCGGCTAGACGAAAAGACCCTGGGACCTTTACTATATTTTTATATTGCCCTAAAACATTTACTTGTTTAGCATAAGTGGGAAGTTGTTAGAAAACCTCTACGAAAGAAGATAGTTGAAACATCAAGTGAAATACCACTCAAAAAATGATTTTTAGGGCTAACCATAACCCCTTTTAAAGGACTGGGACAGTGTATAAAAGGTAGTTTGACTGGGGCGGTCGCCTCCTAAAGAGTAACGGAGGCGTGCATTTAAGGTAAGTTCAAATTGAAAACAATCAATTGAAGAGCGTAATAGTATATACTTGCTTGACTGCTAGATTTACAAATCAAACAGGGACGAAAGTCGGCTATAGTGATCCGATGGTTTTTAGTGGAAAAGCCATCGCTCAACGAATAAAAGGTACCCCAGGGATAACAGGCTTATAATTCTTTAGAGACCTTATCGACAGAATTGTTTGGCACCTCGATGTTGGGTGCGATTCGTTAGTGTAAAGGTAGAGATAGATACTACCGTAAAACTGCGATATTCAACCCTGGATAAATGACAACATTTATCCTAAAGAAAGAATATCTTACAACTGATTTTCCAGGTGGGTAACCATTCCCACGTATCCTACCCCGATGGATACTGATCATAGACACCACGAATTATCACGTGGACTCCCCTACGAAATATGAGCATCAGGACACTCATATACGGAAGCAGGGCTAAAAGTTTGTAATTTAAGTACATACCGCAAGAATTACAAATGAGAATAATATAAACAAGTCTAGCGAAAGCGAATCTATGTAGTAAAGTGCCGTCACGAGGAACTCTGGGCTATGGTATGAAGTCTTAGGACACCCAGGGCCCTAAATATAGGGAAAGATCAAATTCAAGCTGGACATACGACAGAAAAGCTAGGGGTTGAAGATCTCGGTGCATAGTAGAAGAGAGGTTTATATAAAAATGGAAAATCGGAACGAAGTAATTACGTAGAAGCTCCAACTTTGTTGGTAGGTCCCACTATAAGCCTCTACGTAAAAGGATTTTGCAAGAAGCCAACGACATTGGTAATTCGATGTATATGCTGACATGCAAAGCTGAAACAGGTGATATAAAACTGCTAAGGGTTATATATGTGCTGTTCAGTAGGAGCCGTATGAAGGGAGACTTTCACGTACGGTTTTGGAGCAGAGGGTAGAATGGTAACATTCACTCGACTGTAACATTGTCGCATCCTGGAGCTGAAAGCGGTTCCAAGGGTTTGACTGTTCGTCAAGAAAGGCGGCACATGATCTGAGTTTAGAACGTCGTGAGACAGTTTGGTTTCTATCTACCGTGAATGTAAAAAACTGAAAGGATTATACCCTAGTACGAGAGGACCGGGAAAAGTGAATCTCTGGTGAATCGATTGTTATACCAATAGCAAGTCGAGTAGCTATATTCATAACAGATAATTACTGAAAGCATCTAAGTAAGAAACTGACCTTAAAACAAGTTTTTCTGATTGTAATAGACCATTACATTGATAGGCTTTGTGTGAAAGAATTGTAAAATTTTAAGCTAAAAAGTACTAAATTCTAGTAAATAGTGTTAGACAAGACTTTACTCATAAATCGATTTAGTTTGAAAGAATCTCAAAGATTTTAATTTAAAAAAGTTTAAAAGTATATAAATACTCTGTACTTTTTATTTCATGAGTTTGATCCTGGCTCAGAGTGAACGCTAGTAGTATGTTTAACACATGCGAGTTGCACGATTATCGTAGCGAACGGGTGAGGAAATACAAAGATTATACCTTTAAGCACGAGGATAATACGTATTCTTTAACTTAATGTTTTCGAATAAAACCTAACGTAAATACCGTATATATCAAAAGTATAACAAAAATACTGCTTTTAGATTATTTTGTAGAAGATTAGGTTGTTGGTAATTTAATAGCTTACCAAGCCTATGATCTTTAGTTGGTCTAAGAGGACGATCAACCACACTGGAACTGAGAAAAGGTCCAGGCTAACACACCAGCCAGCAGTGAAGAATATTGGACAATGAACGAAAGTTTGATCCAGCAATACTACTTGAATGATGAAGGCAAACTTGTTGTAAAATTCTAACCAAGGTGACGATAATGACTGTAATCTTGGTCAACAAAGTCCCGGCTAATCTCGTGCCAGCAGCCGCGGTAATACGGGAGGGGCTAGCGTTATTCGGAATAATTGGGCGTAAAGAGTTCGTAGACGGTGTTGTAAGTTATACATTAAAGACTAAGGCTTAACTTTATGTTTATTGTATAAAACTGCTTCACTAGAGTTTTTTTCAGAAGAATAGAATTTTAGATAGAGAGGTAGCACTTAGAGACATCTATAGGAATACCAGTATAGCGAAGGCGATTCTTTAGTATAAACTGACGTTGAGGGACGAAAGTGTGGGGAGCAAACAGGATTAGATACCCTGGTAGTCCACACAGTAAATTATGAGTGCTGTAATTTAATATATTAGTATTAGATTTTTAAGCTAACGCAATAAGCACTCCGCCTGAGAAGTACTATCGCAAGGTTGAAACTCAAAGGAATTGACGGGAGCTTACTACTAGCGGTGGAGTATGTGGTTTAATTCGATAATCCGCGCAAAACCTTACCAATTTTTGAATGGATATTAATGCTTTTAAAAACGCTATTGTTTTAAAAGGTATCATTAAAATCTACAGGTGTTGCACGACTGCCTCAAGCTCGTGTCGTGAGATGTTTGGTTAATTCCTTTAACGAGCGAAACTCTTATTTTTAAACTAAACTTTATTGGAAACAAACAGATAAGTTAGGCCACAGCTTCCTATTTGAAAAAGAAAATAAGTTATTAAAAAAAAGACTAATGATAAATTAGGGGAAGGTAAGAAAAAAGTCAAGTCACTGTGGCCCTTATAAATTGGGCTACACACATGCTACAATGAAAATTACAAAAAGTAACGAAAACGTAAGTTTAAGTTAATCTCTTAAAAATTTTCTTAGTTCGGATTGTAATCTGAAACTCGGTTACATGAAGTTGGAATCGCTAGTAATCGCAAATCAGCACGTTGCGGTGAATATGTTATTTGGCTTTGTACACACCGCCCGTCACATGCAGAAAGTTTGTGTACACTGAAAAAGTTTTCTAAGAGAGCTTTGAATTGTGCATAGATAATTTGGATGAAGTCGTAACAAGGTAGCTGTACGGGAACGTGTAGCTGGAAAGATGAAATAGTTCAGTTGGTAGAATGGTAGAATCATAGTCTAAGGGTCGGGAGTTCAAGTCTCTCTTTCATCAAATCAAAAATGTTTATAAAATTTATTTTCAACTTTTTATGTTTCTTACTTACAGTATCCTCTTTTCTTGTGATTTCTTTAAAAAACTCTATGCAGGCTATTATAAGCCTAATCTTATGTTTCCTCACATCATCTTTCATTTTATTACTATTGAATTGTGAGTTTTTTGCTTTTCTTTTTTTATTAATCTACGTGGGAGCCATAGCTGTATTATTCTTGTTTGTTCTTATGATGCTGGAATTAAAACATTTAGAAAATAAACAAAGTATGTTATACATATTGTCTTGTATTATAATACCTGGGATTTATTTTATACCTTTTATCGAAGAGATAACGATTCACATCCCAAACGTATATCTATCCGAAACTATACTAATTAATGATTTCAATGACTTTTATATTGAAGATCATCTTACTGAACTAGAGGTATTGGGTCAACTTCTTTATACAAAATACACACTACAATTTTTGATTATAGGTCTTTTATTAACTTTAGCTGTTATATGTGTTGGTATACTAACAATAGATCACAAAAAACAGACCTACCTAAAAAGACACGATATTATTGTATCGCGAATAATGAAATAACCTCTCAATTCAAATCTTAAGAAAATCTCTGATGGTGAGGGTTAATTTAACCAAAGGTTCGATTCCTTTATTTCCTATTTCTATATCGTATCTAGGGATCCTACATTTTTAACTTCTCGTAAAAGATACAAGAAAAAACATACCCCCAAAAATAATGACAAAAAAACCAGTTAAAAGTTATTTTTCACAAGTATTTTCTGAAACAGACGACCTTATAGAATTAATATCGTCTAAAACAGATAAACTTTTGAATACTATAACAACTAACAAAAACTTTATATCTTTAACAAAATTTATCAACCGTTGGCTCTTTTCAACGAATCATAAAGATATAGGCACACTATATCTGATTTTTGGGGCTGTTTCAGGCATAGCCGGAACAGCATTATCATTATACATACGTCTAACACTATCTCGACCTGAAAATGATTTTTTGGCCTATAACCATCACTTCTATAATGTGATTGTAACAGGACACGCTTTCATTATGATCTTTTTTATGGTAATGCCTACACTTATAGGAGGATTTGGTAATTGGTTTGTACCTATAATGATTGGTGCTCCAGATATGGCCTTTCCTAGAATGAATAACATAAGTTTTTGGATGCTCCCACCATCATTAACACTATTAATATCATCGGTTTTATGTGAAGCTGGAGTAGGTACTGGATGGACAGTTTACCCACCATTATCGAGCATAACAGCTCACTCAGGTGCGGCAGTAGATTTAGCTATTTTTAGCCTACATTTATCCGGAGTATCTTCATTATTAGGAGCCATCAATTTCATTTGTACCATTTTTAACATGCGAACCAAAAGCATGCCTTTTCATAGATTACCTTTATTTGTTTGGTCTATTTTAATAACAGCTTTTTTATTACTACTGTCCTTACCTGTATTGGCTGGAGCTATTACAATGCTTTTAACTGACAGAAACTTTAACACTACTTTTTTTGAACCTGCTGGTGGGGGAGATCCGGTACTTTTCCAACACCTCTTTTGGTTGTGCGACTGTGAAAGCTACGTGTCATTTTAAAAAAAGAAAAACTATGTGCAAAAGGTTAGTATCTAATAAATCTCTGGATTTAAACAGCCTAATGGAAGACAGACTTACCCGATACGTGAAAGAGCGTAAGGGGACTATAGCATGCCTGCCTCCATGGATGATTTTGAGACCTTAATGAACTGAAACGGACATATAGGACCGGGCTTATATATAAGTCTTACGTAAGAAGGGAAAGATCGAACCATTCAATCCCGTTTTTAGATACCTACGTAATTTCAATCCTGAAGAAGGAAACAACATGTTCAAAAAGAGCCAACTCTCTATCAATGTGTATGTATTATTACACAACCAGCACACACGTAGAACTCAGTGAAGGCCCACAAGGAACAGTTTGCCTTCGGGTTATGTTCCAAGTTAAGTTTAATTTAACAAAAGGGCTGCGGATATAGGATAGTAATTCTTAGAAAAACTTCTTGCCACCCTAAAATAATTAAGGCAAATTAAAAAGTGAATGTATATGAATGATACCTATTAGTCGAATTTTTTGGGGAGCTTATTATTTCTACTCGTTAGATTGAGTAGTTTTCCAATCTCCCAAACTATCATTGAAACCCTAACTGAAACTTATATTAGCTTGCTGTTTCCCTACCACAAACTTATGTTTAAAAGAAAATCTATAACATTATTAAATGAAAATTACATACAACCAATTAATCAATCTTGAGAATTTGAAAATGGGTCTCGCTAGGACCAAATCTAATGTCTCTCCAGGCCTGGATGGAGAAATCAAGTCTAACTTCACGGAGAAGAAACTTGAACTTCTCTTCAAAGAACTTAAAAGCCAATCCTTTAAACCTTCTCCGGTTAAACGGGTAAGCATCCCCAAACCTGATGGGGGTGTAAGACTCCTAGGAGTTGCCTCCCAAAAGGATAAGGTGGTTCAAGCGGCTCTCCTTAACAAACTTGAACCAGTGCTGGAGGCCGTATTTCTAGAGAGTTCTTACGGATGCCGTCCAGGGAAGAACTGCCACCATGCCTTAAAATCTATTAAAACCAAATGGCAGAACATTACCTGGATTATCAACATCGACATACAAAAATATTTTGACACAATCAATCATGATATCCTATTAAATATGATGGAAAAATATGTTGACCAGGCTACGATTGAACTCCTACGTAAATTTCTAAAAAGTGGTTACGTGGATATATACAACCACCCCAACAAATTAGAGTCTACTGAAGTTGGCACTCCTCAAGGCTCTTTAATATCTCCCATTCTTTCGAATTTATACTTACACCATTTAGACTGTTTTATACAAGACTCACTTCTTCCAGAGTGGAACCGCGGCAATGAAAGGAAATTCGTTTCCGGATATCAAAACCGTAAAAGTCTCACTGCTGAAGAACTAAAGGCCATTGAAAGCCTAAATCTAAAAGGAGTTAAAGAGGCTGTCGAAAGATTGAAACATAATTTGTGGGTCAAACAAGGGTTACCTTCTAGAGATCCAAAGGATGATAACTTCAGACGTATGAAATACATTCGATACGTTGATGATTTTATGATCGGTTTTACAGGCACCAAGGCCGAAGCTGAAGGTATTCGCGACCAAATCATAACCTTCCTATCAAATGAACTCAAATTAAAAACCAACGTTGCGAAGAGCTCCATAAGTCACTCATCCGACAAGGGTATTATGTATTTGGGTTACTATATCCGATACCTACCTCTCAACAAAATCTCCATTGACCCTAAAGTCGAATACAAAGATGGCTCAGGCCTTGGACCCCAACTAAAGGCTACGGCCTTTAATCAAGCTCAATTAAGAGTTCCTGTAGAGCTCATATTACGACGAGCGGTGGATCGCGGATACGCGAAAATCCGGAAAGACGGCATTTCTATAAGAGCCACATCTTGTCGTAAGCTTTGTTCTCTAGATGACAAGCTAATTGTCCAAAGATTCTCCAGTATTATCAGGGGGCTAATAGAATATTACTCCCCTGCTAATCAGCGTAGCGATCTCTGGCAAATAGTCTCTCTTTATCGTAAATCATGCGCCCTAACCCTGGCAGACAAGCACAAGCTTGGAACTGCAGCCAAAGCCTTTAAAAAGTATGGTCCAAACTTGAAAATTTCTGACCCTATCAAAACAAAAGAGACCGTACTCTTTTATCCAGAAACCTTAAAGACATCCATTAACTTCAAGTTAGGAAAAAATTCAATCACTTTAGCTGATTCTCTATTGGACCCTATCCAAGGCTCCTATAGGAACAATATCAAGACATCCCTGTCTTGCCAATGGCCAGGATGTGAGGCTACCTCTAACTTGGAAGAGCACCACATAAACCCTGTTAGAAATATAAAAGGTAACCTCACAAAAATTGAATCCTGGTTACGTAAAAGAGAACGTAAAACCATCACTCTCTGCCGTGAACATCACTTAGAAACTGAAAAGTTAACAAGATTGAAAAAGTAGCGTACTTTGAGCCATGGATATACATCAATTCTCTGAAACAAAAGTTTCAATTCGAGGACGAGCTCAGTGCAGGATGGCTTCTTGCACGCTGAGTTCTGAAGCGGGGGGAAAGCCCTATGCTTACTTTTGGCCATCCGGAAGTATATATCCGTGCGCCATTGCGCTTTTAATTACGTTATTATGATGATAATTAGGCTTATTTATCCATTTTGTCTTAAAGCATTTTCCCTTATTAGTACTGGAAACGGTGCCGGTAAAAGCGGGAATAAAAGTCGGATGAGGGAACCTGTTAATCCCGAAAAGTCTTGGCGAGCTACGACTGCTATGATTAGGTTTACAAAGTTGATACGAGATAGCGGCCTCACACTGGGCATTAAGCGTAACATAACAGGTAATGGCTTACTTTCAACATGGGTCCTTTCCAGGATGTATAAGGACTCTCGGGTAAATGTTGAACGCAACTTCCATCAGAAGATTATTATTTCGCAACGATCTAAGGTAGTACACGACGTAATTAGAGGAACTATGGGAAACCCTAAGGGGCGAAAGTCCTATGGGTTCGGAGGTCTCGTAATAGGAGTAAAAATCCGAAGGGGACCAGAAACTCGACAATTTTGCTCGACGAATGACATTAATCCTTCGGGAGGCGTCATTTATGAGAGCGAGACAGATAATTCAGAAAACAGAGTGACAAAAGTCATTCATGATATCGCAGATATGAGAAATCTAATATTAGCATATGAAGCAATAAAGAGCAATCCTGGAAACATGACTCCTGGTGCTGACGCACTAACGCTCGACGGGGTTAGTTTAAAATGGTTAAACCAAGTTAGGTTTGACCTTTTAGCTGGTAAATTCAAATTTTCTCCGGCAAAAAGAGTACAAATTCCGAAACCAGGAAAAAATGAGACAAGACCCTTAGGAGTTGTGAGTCCAAGAGACAAAATTGTTCAAACAGCTGTGCTACAAGTTTTAGAACCAATTTATGAAGCCATCTTCAAGGATTGCTCACACGGGTTCAGACCCAATAAAGGCTGTCACACAGCCCTACAATCATTAAAGCAGCAATTCTCTAATGTTTCGTGGGTTATAGAAGGAGATATCTCAAAATGTTATGATTCAATAGATCATAATCTTTTAATTCAAATTCTTAGAAAAAGAATTCAATGTGATAAAACTATAGCGTTGATTAAAAGGACCTTAAAAACCCCTTTTAAAAAGAATGATCAATTGGTATGGCCTAAGGTGGGAACCTTTCAAGGAAACCCCCTTAGTCCACTGCTCTGAAATATCTATCTACATGAAATGGATCTTTATGTCGAAGATTTAAAAAAATCTTTTGATAAAGGCAAACGAAGAAGAAAGTTGAAAGAGTACCGCTCTATTCAATATAAACTTGAGAAAAAAAACTTGGACTCATCCGAGTTGAAGTCTCTCAGGATTGTGCAACGTAAGCTTAAAAGTAAAGATCCCTTGGATCCATCTTTCCGAAGACTTTATTATATCCGATATGCGGATGATTTCGTAATCGGTATAATAGGAACTAGGGAAGAATGTGTTAAAATTCGTGAAGATTTAGGTAATTTTCTAACAGAAAAACTGTCTCTGGATTTAAGTCTAACCAAAACAACTATTTCCCATTTTAATAAAGTAGGTATTTTCTTTTTAAATACCCAAATTAAAGGAAACCGGGAAACGGAGAAGTTGGTAAAAACTATCGAAAGAGGTAAGGAAAGTAAGTTCAAAGCTCGAGTAACCTCAAGAACGAGAATGTTCGCACCGTTAGAAAACTTATTACAAAAATGTATAGACAATTATATGTTTAAAAGACTTAAGTCAGGAAAAGTGGTTCCCACTGCATTAAGAAGAATGGTTAATTACGATCATTCCGATATTTTAAGATTTTTCAATTCCAAAATCAGAGGAATCCTTAACTATTATTCATTCGTGGACAATGCCAAAAGTTTGGTAAGCTTAGTTCACGGATTGAAACATTCTTGTGCCCTGACCTTAGCCCTTAAATTTAAACTCCGAGAGCGTTCAAAAGTGTTTAAGAAATTTGGAAAATACTTAGAATGTAAAGAAACCGGAACTAAACTGTTTATACCTAAAACGTTTGCTCGTACACAAAAATTCAACGTTAACCCCTCGATTCCAAATACTTTGCTGGATATCCGATGGAATAACAAGTTGACACGTAGTAACCTAAACCGTGAATGTCTCATTTGTGGGGAAACCCCCTGTGAGATGCATCACGTAAAAAAGATAAAAGATTTAGTGTCACGTTACAAAGACAATAAGATCGATTATTGGACGTTACAAATGGCTGCTATAAATCGAAAGCAAATACCTTTATGCAAAGCACATCATAGGGCGTTACATAAAGGTACTCTACTTCCATCTGAAGCGGAACAGCTGAGACGGTCAATTAAGAATTTTAATCGCTAATATTACTTCACATAGGAGTTTCGGAAAGCCGTATGAGTGGAAACTCTCACGTACGGTTTGGGGGAAAGTGCTCGTATTCTAAGGTCTAACGACTATGAATTGTTCGCTCATCCCACTCATCCTTCCTGGATTTGGTATTGTAAGCCATGTAGTAGTAACAGCTGCTAGGAAACCTATTTTCGGTTATATATCCATGGTATATGCTATGTTATCTATCGGCATTTTAGGTTTTATTGTTTGGAGTCATCATATGTATACAGTAGGTTTAGACATAGATACCAGAGCTTATTTTACAGCAGCAACTATGGTTATCGCTATACCTACAGGTATTAAAATATTTAGCTGGTTAGCTACTTTATGGGGAGGTTCTATTGATACACGTACATATACATTATTTGCTTTAGGTTTCATTTTTCTATTCACTGTTGGTGGTGTTACAGGTGTAGTTCTAGCTAATTCAGGAATAGATATAGCCTTACACGATACTTATTATGTGGTCGGACATTTCCATTATGGTGCGGCGTCTAACGTTGTTTTCGCCTGTCTTGGCTTTGATCAAGACTCACAACACTTGCATATTCGTTAATACATGACCTTACTCATTATACGATTTGTGATAAAGCATGATGCTTACCTGAGAGGGCCAACCTCACAAGGGACCAAAGCATGCATCAAAAGGCACTCTGGAAGAGCGGGTGTCAAGCTATTAGCTAATAAGGGCAGGTTTACGAATCCCAATTACAACTTTCTGGCAGGGTCTGAAGTCCCTATTAAACGATTGGGTGTTAGAAAGTGCGTAGTGTTTCTTCCACCATGTAAGTCCAACGTGCCAGCTGCAAGTAGCAGTCTAAGAAAGGGGAACCCTAAGTTAGTTTTGCGACGAAAACAAACGGAATTCGCGATAACCCGAGATTCGAAAGAATGGGGGTTACGGAGGGTCCATAGTACTGCGGCATCTTGCAGAAAGGGACCTAGTTATGTTAGATTTGACGAAAATGCGCTTTCGGGTGAATTCAAATCAAATCAGTTGGACTTGCTAAGATCTTATATTATCAGTAACGAAAAATGTGTCAATTTAAGTAAAATTATGTCCGACCCTAATTTCCTAATCGCAGCTTGGGCTAGAGTCCGATCTAATAAAGGAAGCTTAACTCATGCTCTGGGTAAAGAAACCTTAGATGGTATCGCTCTATCATGGTTTGAGAAAACAGCGAATACCTTGCGAAATGGTATATTTCAATTTTCCCCTTCCAGAAAAACCTACATTTCTAAAGATGGTGGAGGGAAAAGACCCTTAACAATACCTTCCCCAAGAGATAAAATCATTCAAGAAGCCTTGCGTTTTCTACTAATGCTTGTTTTCGAGGGCGATTTTAGCAAAAACTCTCACGGTTGGGTTTCAGGTAGAGGATGTCATACGGCTTTAAACCAAATTAAAATGGAATTTGCCCATGACAACTGGTATATTGAAGGAGATATTGATCAACAATTCCCAAGTTTGGACCATCAAATATTAATCGACTTATTAAAAACCAAAATACATGATCAAGCTTTCATAGACCTAATCTATAAATATCTAAGGGTGGGTTATGGCGAGTCTCAAGGCAAAATAGTTAATAAACGTATTGGGATTAGCCAAGGAGGAGTTCTATCCACAGTTCTAGCGAACATTTATATGACTCCTTTTGACAAATGGGTTGAAAACTTTCTTTTACCTAAATACAACAAGGGAAAAAGAAAGAAGGCTAACCCTATTTATACAAAAATGATACGTACTGGAAAAGTTACTGATCACTCTATTCATAGTTTGTATGCACATGATCGAAATTTTATCAGACTTCACTATGTTCGTTATGCTGACGATTTTATCATGGGGTTAAATGGACCAAGAACTTATTGTGAGCAAATAGTAGAGGAATGTAAGGATTTTTTACTGAAACAACTAAAACTCACATTAAATATTGGAAAAACCAAGGTAACCCATAGTCAATTAAGTTCCGCAACTTTCTTAGGTTATCGTGTATACAAAACTAAGCTTTCTAAAATGAAAATAGCTCACAACCTCAAAGGGATACTTTCTCGTAGAACCACTAATACTATATTAGATGGTCCTATAGATCGAATCGTTAAAAAATTAACTGAACGAGGTTACACCAAGAAGGATAGTTCACCTACCAGAAATGGTAGATTCATAAACCATACATTATATAATATGATAGAACACTATAAAATGGTGGAAAGAGGTATTCTTCAATACTATAAGTTAGCTAACAATTATGGTAGAGTCGCTGCTAGAGTACATTACATTTTGAAGTACTCTTGTGCCCTTACGATTGCCTCTAAGATGAAACTTACTACCTTACGGAGGGTATTTAACAAATACGGCAAGAATCTTAATATTAGAAATGAATCGGGTGAAATAATCACAAGTTACCCGACGGTCGATTATCGTCGTCCAAAAAAGTTTACTATAAACCGTATATTAGACTTTTCTTCATTAGAGGCTCTTATTGATAAATACGATCGTCGAGTACAAAGAGGCCGCAAAGACCTTAAAGGTCCTTGTATGCTATGTGGCAGCAATCAGAGCATTGAAGTTCATCATATTAGAAAACTTAGTGATATTAAACATAAAAACTATTTATCTGATATGATGTCTAGAATGAATCGAAAACAAATACCTGTTTGCAAAAAATGTCATATAAAAATACATCAAGGTAAATACAATGGTAAACAAATAAAATAAAAGCCCTCTGTCCAATACTAACATAAGTGAGAGCCGTATGCAGGGAAACTTGCACGTACGGTTCGGAGTCGACTTATTGATAAATAATAGGATTGGTAAGTTAGGCTACCGCTGTCCATGGGAGCTGTATTTACAATGTTCTCTGGGATATATTACTGGTTTGAAAAAATTACAGGATTAAGGTATTCCGAAGTATTAGCACAAATACACTTCTGGACCTTCTTCATCGGTGTTAACATTACATTTTTTCCCATGCATTTCCTCGGAGTGGCTGGTATGCCTAGAAGAATTCCTGATTACCCAGATGCTTATTTTCTATTTAATCATATAGCGTCCTGGGGATCTTGCATATCAGCATGTTCTAGCTTTTTATTTTTCCTTGTTATTTTTGAAGCACTAATTAGTAATAGACGAAAATGAAAATGAGAATGAAAATGAGAATGAAAATGAAAATGACATACGAAAGTCTTAAAAAAAGGTTAAAAGACCTATTAGCAACCCTACAAATATATAGACAAATTTGCCTTGAATTTATTGAAGATTTAAAGACTTTTTACCAAACGGTCATTAAATTCAAGGAGAATCTCAAAACTAAGTATAGAGATATAAAAAACACGATACAAGAAAAAGTTGCATTAAACTACCTGAAGCTTTTAAACATATATAACAAAACCTATGAAAAACTGTTTAAAAACTATAATAACATTATCGAAAAATATAGATCATTACCTAACACAGATCCATATAAAAAAACAGTCAAATTCATACAACATCTATTTAAAAATCTAGCGACTTTACACCAAAAAACACTTGTAGCAGCTATAGTTAAATTTATTTTTCTGTTTAGGAAATATTACAAAAAGTAAAGCATAGATTATACTACAAACTCAAGAAAGGTTTATATCTATAAAATAGGTTCGACTCCTATAATGAGACCTTATGTCCACTATTAGTTTTGCTAGTATCTTAAAAGCAACAGAAACCTCTCTAAGTAACACAGAGAAATTAATCTCTGTGTTATGGGCCACGCCTTGGAAAGAAGAAAGAAAAGAGAGATTGAGATCATTACGAGACAATTTTTCTAACGAAAACCACTGGACTATTATTTTTGATAATCCCCTCAAAAACACAATCTTAAGCTTAAAACCTCAAAGGTTAATAAAGCAACCCATTCTAAGTTTTATAGCAAGTCATATTATTAACTACCCAACGCCTATCAACTTAACATACGCTTGGAGTTTTGGGTTTTTAGCAGGTATTACGCTATTAATCCAAATCTTAACCGGGCTTGTGTTATCAATGCATTATACACCGAATATCGATCTAGCTTTTAATAGTGTAGAACACATTATGAAAAACGTGAATTACGGTTGGTGGTTTAGGTATACACACGCTAACGGTGCATCCATGTTTTTTATAGTTGTATATGCCCATATTTTAAGAGGACTTTACTACGGATCATACATGGCACCCAGACAACTACTCTGGGCCAGTGGTGTTATTATATTACTTCTAATGATGGCAACAGCTTTCTTAGGTTATGTTCTGCCTTGGGGTCAAATGAGTTTTTGGGGAGCCACTGTTATAACCAAAATGTTTTCAGTAGTACCTTTTGCTGGAGAACGTATTGTAGAATGGTTGTGGGGTGGCTTTACAGTAAACGGTGCTACATTACGCAGATTCTATACGTTACATTTCATACTACCTTTTGTTATAGCAGGGTTTGTTTTACTACACTTAACCCTATTACACAAAGATGGTTCTAATAACCCTCTAGGTGTAGAAGAAACAGAAGTGATCCCCTTTTATCCTTATTACTTTTTAAAAGACATTTATGCTCTTTTCTTATACTTATCCGTTTTTTCAATTCTTGTTCATTTTTATCCTAATTATTTAGGACACCCTGTAAATTATATACCAGCCGATGATATGAGAACACCAGCACACATAGTACCAGAGTGGTATTTCTTACCATATTATGCTATTTTAAGGACAATTCCAAATAAAGTTGGTGGTATTCTTTGTATGTTTGGCTCTATATTAGTATTGTTTACAGTACCATACACTAATTTTTCAATTATTAGAAATACACATTTTAGACCTATTTATGAGGTTTTTTTCTGGTTTTTTGTCGCTGATTTCTTTTTATTAATGTGGGTTGGCCAAATGCCTATGAGGAAAAGCTATCTAGCAATGGGCAAATATGCTACAATTTACTATTTCTTATTCTTTTTTCTATTTTTTCCTATATCCGGTTTTATTGAAACGAAACTTTTAAAACATTCCCCTAAAATCTAGAAACAAAAAACAAAAAAAATGAGAAAACTCAGAAACAAAATGACTTTTATTCCTTTTACCAACCCCAATTTCACCCTGCGGAGCTTCTGTCATGAGTACATCTCTAGCGACTTACCCCAATCAGGTCAAATCTACTTCCAAGATCCAGCTACCGTAGCTATGGAAGGTATTTTAAGTTTTAATAACCATTTGTCCTTTCTCTTAATCGTGATTATCTCCTTTGTAGCTTGGTTGATGTTTTTTACATTATACTTTTTTGTAGAACAAAACAACAAATATTCTTCGAAATTCGTTCATTCAAAAGAGCTTGAAATAGTATGGACATCTATACCTGCTCTAATATTACTAATACTCTCAATCCCTTCTTTTACATTACTTTACTCGATGGACGAATCAATAGCTCCAGAATTGTCTTTAAAAATTATAGGTCACCAATGGTTCTGGACTTATGAAATGTCCGACTTAAAAGCATGTTACGATACTCAACAAACATTAAAATATTCAAGTTATATGATGGTTCTGGAAGCGTTACCAGGAAAAAGATACAGCATGGACCCTTATTTTAGATTATTAGACAACAATAAAAGACTAGTTCTTCCAATACTAACCCACATACGTCTTTTGATAAGTGCAGCTGATGTGTTACACAGCTGGACTGTGCCATCCTTTGGTATAAAAGTAGATGCTTGCCCGGGCAGATTAAATCAAGTCAACCTGTTCATAAAACGTGGCGGTTTGTTTTTTGGACAGTGTAGCGAGATTTGTGGAGTGAATCATGGATTTATGCCTATAGCTGTTATTGCACTTACGACACACTATTTTAACACCTTCGTGGATTTAAAACTTGGACTAATAAAATGAGCGAAAAAATAAAAGAATTTATAAAATCTGGACTAGAATGTTGGGAATGGGTTAAAACCTTAACATTAGACGATTATTTAGGACCAGCTACTCACGCATTTTTTAGATCAATCTTTGATTGGATCATGAGTAGAACTTGGGATCATATTATCTATTTCCAATTTGGAGTAATGAATGAGGTCAATAATTTAGCTTGGTTTATGAACTGGCAAATATTTGCTCATGTCATTCTGATACACTTCACTTTTTTATTTCGAATATATTTTGTTTATTTCATAATACCACATATACTAACCCCAGAACTAGGTAGACTCTGGACAAAAAGATATCAAAAATATCAAAAATGGCTACCCATATTAATAACACAGTATATAATCTTCGCTTTAATGACTATCCCCTTCTATTTTTGGTATGTTTATAGTTGGGGTCAATTTTGGTACTTCTCTCATTATTACTTCGTATTATACCACATGGTCATAATAGCTACATTATTAGCGACTTTTATACATCATGAACAATGTGCTATTTTAACATTCGGGCATATTACTAACTATTCGTACAACTACCTTAAATTTTTCTTATTTACTGCTTGGTTACTTTATGCATGCGTTAATGGTAATGATGAAGGTGATTGGTGGGGATGGGATGAAGACGATCTTTATAGATTCAACAACCGAAAACCAGGCTCTATTAATTGGTGGGATAGTGAAGATAGTGTAAGACATGCAAAAGGGATTAAAGTTAATGAATACGAAAAATATCCAATGAATAAAAAATAAAAATAAAAAAAAGAGAGATGACTGAGTGGCTTAAAGTGGAAGTTTGCTAAATTTTTATATGTAGCATTCTACATATCGAGGGTTCGAATCCCTTTCTCTCTTATCACTGGTTAGCCAGTAAAAAAATGTTTTAATAAAAATGATAAAACAATACAAGAATATACAAAAAGGTAAATTACAAAAATATACAAATAAAACAACCCTTAATTTTGGTACTGTAGGTTTAAAAGCTTTAGAATCAGGATACTTAACATTGAAACAAATAGAATCTGCTAAACAAGCAATTTTGAAAAAAATAAACAAAAAAGGTAAAATATGGACCAAAGTAACCGTTAACAAGCCTGTGACCAAAAAACCTTTAGAGGCTAGAATGGGTAAAGGTAAAGGAAAAGTATCCCATAAAATGGCTCGTGTTAAAGGGGGAACTCTCATTTTTGAAATATGTGGGTTATCCCGAGAGGCAGCTATTTCTGTCTTTAAAACAAGTGGGTCAAAATTACCCATAAAAACAGGTCTTTTCTACTAGAAAGATCTGCAGTTGAGGCACAAAAACCAAGCCTCTAACTCTTCCCATAAAAGATAGTAAACCACTCGCAACAAGTTAGTTCAATTCTGACAAAAAATGTTATTAGAAGCTGCTAAATGTTTAGGCGCAGGATTAGCTACCATAGGATTAGCTGGTGCTGGTATAGGTATAGGTATCGTTTTTGGGGCATTAGTACTAGGAACTTCTCGGAACCCCTCTTTGAAAGATGAGTTGTTTAAAATAGCTATATTAGGGTTTGCCTTAACAGAAGCTATTGCGCTATTTGCTTTGATGATTGCTTTTTTAATTTTATTCGCTGTTTAATATGTTACATTCTAGAAAGGTTTTTAATTTAATCAACGTAAAAACCTTTTAACACTTTACAATATGAACATACAAAACTTGTTAGTTATAATAGATGTTCTTTTTTTTATTGGTCTTTCTGGCATAGCTTTAAATCGAAACAATTTGTTAATAGTATTAATGTCTATTGAGATAATGCTACTTGCTGTTAATCTAAATTTCCTAATTTTCGCAATTCAATTCGACGATGTAATGGGTGAAATATGCGTGTTAATAATCTTAGCAATAGCCGCAGCAGAATCCTCTATAGGATTAGCTCTTATTTGTACATACAACACTGTAAAAGATAACGTGTCGTTCTAACTCTTATTCGAAATAGACGAGACTTGAACTCGCACTCTTTGGTTCGACAAACCAACGCTTTATCCAATTAAGCTACAACTCCATAGATCCAGTTTTTGAAAAAGTCTTTCTGGATAAACAATGTTGAGTATGATTATAACGAAACCTTTAACCCCAGAAAAAAAAACTCCGGAAAGACTTTTTCAAAAGAACACATATCTATATTAGAATATTGTGAGGACAATGATATTGAAATACCACATTATTGTTATCACAGGCACCTCTCCATTGCAGGTAACTGTAGGATGTGCTTGATTGAAATGTCAAAGTCACCAAAACCTATAGTTTCGTGCTCCTTAAGCGCACATTCTACTTTTACAAACAATAACAAAATATATACAAATAGCCCACTTGTTAAAAAAAGTAGGGAAAACATTATGGAATTTTTATTACTAAATCACCCCTTGGATTGCCCTATATGTGATCAAGGAGGGGAATGTGATCTACAAGATCAATCTTTGTTTTTTGGGTTAACTCGTAAAAGATTTTACCAACAAAAACGATTTGTTCACAATAAATACTTAGGCATTATAGTAAAATCAATTATGAGTAGATGTATTCATTGTACACGATGTATTCGTTTTGCAACAGAAATAGCAGATATTAAAGAATTGGGCATTCTCGGCAGAGGTTCTAGTAGTGAAATAGGTACCTACATTGATACAATGATAAACTCAGAACTTTCGGGAAACTTAATAGACATATGTCCCGTAGGTGCATTAACATCTAAACCATACCCTTTTCTATACAGGGATTGGGAACTGAAGAAAATAAAAGCAATAGACCCATCCGATAGTTTTGGTATCAACATATTAGTATACTTAAAAGAAAATAGTATTGTGAAAATATTACCTAGTTTTTCTCCGGAGAATCCTATAAATAATGCTCCTTGGATCTCGGACAAAACTAGATTTATTTTTGAAGGAATGTTACCAATTGAAAACATCAATCAAAAAATAAACTATAGTTGGAATAATATATTAAAACAAATTCTAATAAATATATATATATTTGATCATATGGTCAAACACAAACTTTTACAAAACTCTACCCTTTTTTTGGTGGATGAAAATACTAACATAGAAACATTTAGTATACTCTCATTACTAACAAAACAGTACCCTTTTTTCAAAATAAGGCGCCCCCTCAGGACCTTTTATAACCTTAATCTTGACTTCTTTTTAAAAACTAATCAAATTGATAATATGCACAAACTATACGAATCAAATGCGTGTCTATTAATAGGTACGGATATTAGAACTGAGAGTCCTTATCTAAATCTAAAATTAAAAAAAAGAAATACTATAGGTAACTATAGTACTTTTTCAATAGGGTCTAAATTGAATTTAACATATCCAAACTTAAATATAGGTTCAAGTGTACGTACATTAAGCTATCTTTCGGAAGGTAATGCTTCTTCGGGTATCATTTTTAAAAATGTAGGGAATATAATGTCTCTTATTAACTCTGAACTATCTCAAAGATATTATAATACGGGTCTATTTAACATGGTTAAACATTTAAATGAAAAAAACTCTAACACAAATTGGTATTCTTTCAATTTGATAAACACATCTTTAAACTCTCTCGGACTTAGCTACTTTCAAAAAATAAAAAATTTATCAGTTAACGATCTATCGAAAATAACGGGTATATATGTAATAGGAAATACATCAAGATCCCAACAAATTATAGATAACTACGTAGAACATTGTTTTTTAAACAAACTATCTATAAATAAAAACCCAAGTTTTTTTGTGGAACAGACTTGTGCAAACTCACACCTTTCTCAAAGCATGTATGAAAATTATTACAAACTATTATCTCTTTCTTTTTTTGAAACTTCCGCAAGTTATATAACTGCGAACGGTTTAGAAAAAAGTATCACAAAAATAATAGACTTAAATAACAACGCAAAAGAAGACTGGCAAATATTACGTAAAATTCATGGTTTGCTCTCGAAAATATCATTTATTTCAACAAAAAATAACCTTGTTAATGTTTGTTTAAAAACATTAAGCCGATTTAAAAACTTTATTAACTTTATGTTTAAAACTACTCAAACATTAACAGAGATTGCTTGTTATATAAAGACATTCTCTCAAACATATCTACTTAACAATAAAAATACATCAAAAACCTCTTTTTATTTAACACAATTCAAAAAATGGATAAAAGATTTCTATACAGGTGGTTTCGAATATTATAGTAGAAATTCAAAAACAATGATTAATTCGTCGGTTAATTTACGTAAATATACTTCAACTTTTCATACAGTTGTAGGAACTATAGGCACTCTCAGTTGGTGAAGTTATATCCTATCTAGGATAAACAAAGGTTCAATCCCTTTATGGCCTGATAACAATGATACTAAATATAAGAAATAGGAAACACCGGCATTTTTCAAATGATACTAAGCAAAACTCTATTAGTTGGGAAAACCACCCTTACCTGCAAGAAAAAACGACAGAGGGGATCGTACCAAATAGAACCATACTGGCGATCTGTGACTTTATGTTCACAGGCGTTCAGTTTATACGGTGTCTAAAGCTAATAGACAATCAAAAGGTTTTAGGGGTTGTTATATCTTTAAACCCTAGGCTCAAATATACACCAACACGGACCATAGGACAATTGCTCGTAGTAAGAGTTCTAGATAAGGAGTTAAAGGTACTAGAAAATATGGTACAAAACTTAACCCCTGATGAGCTAAAAGACCTCAACACCACCAAATACGGTGTGTTATCAAAACGGCCCTCTGAGGAAGAGGAAAGACGAATGAAAAAAAAGGATTTAATCGAAGAAGTTACTCTCTTAACAGTGACTGACGATTCTGGAGCAGAATACGTTAGATATATTAAATCTATCCCATCGGTAATAAATGACAAAACAGAGAGGGCTATCGTACAAGTTGTTACATTATGTAGAAAAAGAAAAGAGTTTGAGAAAAGAAAGTTTTTAACAATAAAAACATACGAGTACTACGTAGCTGAACTCGACACAAGACCAAAAACCTTCACACGTAAGGATGGTAGTGGGGAGTTCACTAAACTAGAATATTGCGCAAAGCTTATTAGAAAGCTAGAGGAGTAAAAGCAGACAGTAAACTTTCTTTCGAAAACAACATAAAAGGTAATACTAGTGGGGAAAAACATTAAAAATGTATGCAGAGGTTCAATTCCTCGATTACCTAAAAAATATGAAGTATCAACTTTATCCGAATCAAAGTATCATAACAGTTATTGATTCTAAAAAAACAGGCATACAGTTCATAAAATATATAAAACACCTTAAAAATAATCAAATACTCTGTAAAATACACCAATTACGTGATGACTTACCTTTTAATTATAACCAAACTTATATAATTGGTAAAAGTATAATCGCTAAAATACAAGAAGGTGAACCTCGAATATTAAAAACGCTAAAAAACAAACTAAGCCCTGCGGATCAAAAACTAGTGCTAGAGGGCATATACGCTTTTTTACTTCTAAAACCTCAAAAAAAATAATAAAATAAGGTGATTTCATTCGGTGAAGTTATATCCTATTTTGGATTAACAAAGGTTCGACTCCTTTATTTCCTATCATTACAAAAAGACTCAACATCACGTAATAACATTTTAAACAAGTTAGAGCTAA
>Ga0172367_10001554_pt1 | contig 33032 bp, 30 predicted proteins | sample Lak10m_FD_114542 | JGI IMG/M metagenome (GOLD analysis project Ga0172367, IMG submission 114542) | Freshwater microbial communities from Kabuno Bay, South-Kivu, Congo - kab_022012_10m | ecosystem: Environmental > Aquatic > Freshwater > Lake | place: Democratic Republic of the Congo: South-Kivu...
CTTTCCATGCGGCGTTTGCCCTCGAACTCGAAGGGCTTGGTGACGACGCCCACGGTCAGGATGCCCATTTCACGCGCCACACGCGCGATCACGGGCGCAGCGCCCGTGCCGGTGCCGCCACCCATGCCTGCAGTGATGAACAGCATGTGTGCGCCATCAATGGCTTCACGGATGTGCTCGATGGCCAGTTCGGCCGCTTCGCGCGCCTTGTCGGGCTTGCTGCCGGCGCCCAGTCCGGTGCTACCGAGCTGGATGACAAGATGGGCGTCGCTGGTCGACAGCGCCTGCGAGTCGGTGTTGGCGCAGATGAATTCAACGCCCTGGACGGCGCTGGCAATCATGTGGGCCACCGCGTTGCCGCCGCCGCCGCCAACGCCGATCACCTTGATCTGGGTGCCTTGGTTAAAGCCTTCTTCGTCGATGAGTTCAATGGGCATGGTGTTCTCCTTGGGTTGCGATAAATAAAAAAAAGTGACTCGAAAAAATGGACTGGAATAATGGTTGGAATGCACGGGGTGGGTCCATGCATCGCCATCGTCGGTGCGGGCCGGCGCGGCAGCGCCACAAAAAGGTGTTCATGCTCAAAAGTTCCCCACAAACCAGTCCTTGACCGAACTGAAGGCGGTTTTCATGGAACCGTTTTTCTGCGCCACCTTGAAGCCGCGCAGACGGCCGATGCGGGCCTCTTCGAGCAGGCCCATGACAGTGGCGGCACGCGGTTGCGCCACCATGTCGGAGAGCACGCCGGTGTATTTGGGAATGCCACGGCGCACCGGTTTCAAGAAAATGTCTTCGCCGAGCTCGACCATGCCGGGCATGACGCAGCTGCCGCCGGTGAGCACGATGCCGCTGGAGAGCATTTCCTCGAAGCCCGACTCGCGCATCACCTGGTGCACCAAGCTGAAAATTTCTTCCACCCGCGGCTCGATCACACCGGCGAGTGCCTGGCGGCTCAGCATGCGTGGGCCGCGGTCGCCCAGGCCGGGCACTTCCACCTGCGCCTCGGGGTCGGCCAGCAATTGCTTGGCGTAACCGTTTTCGACCTTGATTTCCTCGGCGTCCTTGGTCGGCGTGCGCAGCGCCATGGCAATGTCGCTGGTGATCAGGTCGCCGGCAATCGGAATCACCGCGGTGTGGCGGATGGCGCCGTTGGTGAAGATGGCTAGGTCGGTGGTGCCGGCACCGATGTCCACCAGCGCCACGCCCAGTTCGCGCTCGTCCTCGGTCAACACTGACAGGCTGCTGGCCAGCGGGTTGAGCATGAGCTGCTCCACCTCCAGGCCGCACCGTCGCACGCACTTGATGATGTTCTCGGCGGCACTCTGGGCACCGGTGACGATGTGTACCTTGGCCTCCAGCCGGATGCCGCTCATGCCGATCGGCTCTTTCACGTCCTGGCCGTCGATGATGAACTCCTGCGGCTCCACCAGCAGCAGGCGCTGATCGGTGCTGATGTTGATGGCCTTGGCGGTTTCAACCACGCGGGCCACGTCGGCGGCGGAGACCTCGTGGTCCTTGATCGCCACCATGCCGTGCGAGTTCATTCCGCGGATATGGCTGCCGGTGATGCCGGTGTAGACCCGCTGGATCTTGCAGTCGGCCATCAGCTCGGCCTCCTTGAGCGCCTGCTGAATGCTTTGCACGGTGGCGTCGATGTTGACCACCACGCCTCGCTTCAAGCCGTTGCTGGGCGCCACCCCCAGGCCAGCCAGCTTGAGCTGGCCGCCCGCAATGACCTCAGCCACCACGACCATCACCTTGGCCGTGCCAATGTCGAGCCCGACTACCAGATCTTTGTACTCTTTTGCCATTGCATCACCTGTTACCTTGGATTACTTTTTTTTCATGTCAGCGGCCTCGACCGTGCTGACCCCGTTGATCCGTATCGCATAGCCATCCTTGTGGCGCAAATCGACCGAGGCGAGCTGGTCAACATTGCGGCCGTAGCGCGAGGTGGCCTGCGTCACCGTTTTCAAAAATCGATCCAGACGCGCGAGCAGCTCATCCCTGCTGCCGCTGCCGAGTTCCAGCGCCATGCCGTTGTCGAGTTGCCCCCGCCAGCCGCCGCGGGCGCTGAGCTCAAGCTGTTCGAGCGTCATATCCAGCCCAGACAGGAGCGGTTGCAGCGTGTAGAGCATGGCCAGCACTTGCGCACTCTGGCCGTCGGGGCCGCCCAGGCGCGGCATGTCCTCCCGGGCCAGCTCGCCCAGGTTGGCCTCGAACACCTCGCCAAAACTGTTGACCAGGTGCGAGTCGCCCTCCACGCCCCAATACGCCACTGCCTGATGCTCCTGCAGCTGCACCTTGAGCCGGTTCGGAAAGTCCCGACGCACCACCGCCTGGCGCACCCAGGGCATGGTCTCGAACACTTGACGCGCGGCCTGCAAATCGAGCGTGAAGAAAGTGCCCTGCAAGCGTGGCATCACATTGGCGCGCAGCGAGATCGCGTTGTAGTGCGACACATCGCCCACCACCGTGACGCCCCGGATGGCAAACAGCGGCAAGCGCTGCACATAGGTCAGAGCGGCGCCCAGCACCATGAGCACCAGCAGCGCAAACAGGGCGTTGGCCACTGCGTTCATGAGCCGGATGTCGAGCGGCATGGGCGCGTTGCTCGTGCTCATCAGGCGTAGTCCCGGCTGGCTGATTGCAACACTTGCAGGCACAGTTCTGGGTAGCTGATGCCGGCCGCCTTGGCCGCCATCGGCACCAGCGAATGGCTGGTCATGCCCGGCGAGGTGTTGATCTCGAGAAGATAGGGTTGGCGGGTGGCGGCGTCGATCATCACGTCGGCACGTGCCCAGCCGCGACAACCCAGGCTCCTGAAGGCTTGCAGCACCAGTTGCTGGATGACCGCTTCCTCCCCTTCGGGCAGGCCGCACGGCACCAGATACCGGGTGGTGTGGGTGAAGTATTTGTTCTGGTAGTCGTAGTTGCCCTCGGGCGCCACGATGCGGATCACCGGTAGCGCACGGGCCTGCGCGCCACTGCCCAGCACCGCGATGGTGACCTCGTCGCCGGCGACGAACTGCTCGCAAAGCACCTCGTCGTGCAGCGCGGCCGCCTTGGCAAATGCGCCTTCGCACTGCTCGATGGCGGTGACTTTGGTCAAGCCCAGCGACGAGCCTTCGCGCGCAGGCTTGACGATCATGGGGCAACCCAGCTCGGCAAAGGCGGCGCGGGTGGCCCCGGCACTGTCCACGGTTTGCCAGGCCGGGGTCGGGAGGCCGCCTGCGCGCCAGATGCGCTTGGTCATGCGTTTGTCGATGGCGATGCTCGATGCCATGACGCCCGGGCCAGTGTAGGGGATGCCCATCAATTCAAGCGCGCCCTGCACCGTGCCGTCCTCGCCAAAGCGGCCATGCAGCGCGATGAAGCAGCGCGTGAAACCTTCCGCTTTCAGATCGAACAGGTTGCGCTCGGCCGGATCGAACGCGCTTGCGTTCACGCCCAGGCCTTGCAGCGCCTGCAACACGCCCTGGCCCGACATCAGCGAAACCTCGCGCTCGGCCGAGGTGCCGCCCATGAGCACCGCCACTTTTTGCGTCTTCAAGTCGAATTGGCTCATCGTCATGGCTCCTCCTGCGTCACTTTCGCCGGCTCGAGCAGCAGGCTGACCACCTTGGCGGGCACCGCGCCAATGGAGCCGGCGCCCATGCACAGCACCACGTCACCGTCTTTGGCCGCATCGACAACGGCCTGCGGCATGGCGCCAATGTCATCGACGAACACCGGCTCGATACGACCGGCCACGCGCAGCGCGCGCGCCAGGCTGCGGCCGTCGGCGGCCACGATGGGCGCCTCGCCGGCGGCATAGACCTCGGTCAACAGCACCGCATCAGCCTGGCCGATGACCTTGACGAAGTCATCGAAACAGTCGCGCGTGCGGCTGAATCGGTGTGGCTGGAACGCCAGCAGCAAGCGTCGCCCCGGAAATGCACCGCGGGCCGCCGCCAGCGTGGCCGCCATTTCCACCGGGTGATGGCCGTAGTCGTCCACCAGCGCGAACGTGCCGCCGTCGGCGCTGGGCAGGTCGCCATAGCGCTGAAAGCGCCGTCCCACCCCCGTAAAGCTCGCCAGCGCGCGCAGCACGGCGGCATCGTCGATGCCCAGCTCCACCGCCACCGCGATCGCCGACAAGGCATTGAGCACGTTGTGGCGGCCCGGCAGGTTCAGCACCACGTCCAGGTCGGGCAGCACCAGGCCGTTGCGCCGCTGCACCGTGAAGTGCATCTGGCCATCGACCGCGCGCACATTCACGGCGCGCACCTCGGCGCCTTCGTCAAAACCGTAGCTGGTCACCGGGCAGGTCACCTGCGGCACGATGGCGCGCACCGCGGCGTCGTCGGTGCACAGAATGGCCGTGCCGTAAAACGGCATGCGGTGCAGAAAATCGACGAAGGCCTTTTTCAGCTGTTCAAAATCATGGCCGTAGGTTTCCATGTGGTCGGCATCGATGTTGGTCACCACCGCCATCACCGGCAGCAGGTTGAGGAATGACGCATCGGATTCATCGGCTTCGACCACGATGTAGTCGCCCTTGCCCAGGCGTGCGTTGGCGCCGGCGCTGTTGAGACGTCCGCCGATGACAAAGGTGGGGTCGAACCCGGCCTCGGCAAGCACGCTGGCGACCAAGCTGGTGGTGGTGGTCTTGCCGTGCGTGCCGGCGATCGCAATGCCCCTTTTCAGGCGCATCAACTCGGCCAGCATGAGGGCACGCGGAACCACCGGGATGTGCCTGGCGCGCGACGCAATCACTTCGGCGTTGTCGGCGTGCACGGCAGTCGAGGTCACCACCGCGTCGGCGCCGCTGACATGGTTGGCCGTGTGCCCGACATGCGTCTGGATGCCAAGCGCCTGCAGCCGTTGCAGCGTGGCGCTGTCGGACTGGTCCGAACCCGAGATGGTGTAACCCAGGTTGAACAGCACCTCGGCAATGCCCGACATGCCGACACCGCCGATGCCGACAAAGTGGATGTGCTTGATGGCGTGTTTCATTGGCAAAGCTCCTCGCAGGCCGCCACGATGCTTGGCGTGGCTTCCAGTTTTTGCATTTTTTTGGCCGCCAGCGCTTTCTCCAGCAAACTGGCGCGGTCCAGGCTTTGCAGCAGCTTGGCCAGATAGTCAGGGCTCAAGCTGGCTTGCGGCACCAGCCAGCCGGCACCCTGGTCCACCAGGAAACGGGCGTTGACGCTCTGGTGGTCGTCCACTGCCGACGGGAAAGGCACGAACAGCGCGGCAGCGCCCACCGCGGCCAGCTCGGTCACGGTGCTGGCGCCGGCGCGGCAAATCACCAGATCGGCTCTGGCAAAGGCCTGCGCGGTGTCGTCGATGAAAGGCGTGAGCTGCGCCTGCACGCCGGCTGCTGCGTAGTTGGCGCGCAGCGCGTCGATTTGTTTCGCGCCGCTTTGGTGCAGCACTTCGGGACGGCTGGCCTCGGGCAGCAGCGCCAGTGCCTGCGGCACGATGTCGTTGAGCACCCGGGCCCCCAGACTGCCGCCCACCACCAGCAGCTTCAACGGCCCGCTACGACCGGCAAAGCGCTGCGCCGGGTCGCTCTGCTGCAGGAACGCCGCGCGCAAGGGGTTGCCGACCCAGCGCGCGCCCTTGAGCACGCCCGGAAAGGCGGTAAAGACCCGGTCGGCCACACCCGCGAGCACCTTGTTGGCCAGTCCGGCCACTGAGTTCTGTTCGTGCAGCAGCAGCGGCTTGCCCAGCAGCACAGCCATCATGCCGCCCGGGAAGGTGATGTAGCCACCCAGGCCCAACACCACGTCGGGCTTGACGCGACGCAGCACCCGGATGCTCTGCCAGAAGGCCTTGAGCAGGCGCAGCGGCAGCAGTGCCAGCGTCAGCGGACCCTTGCCGCGCACGCCACCGAAGTCGATGGCCTCGAAAGCAAATCCGTCCCTGGGAACGAGCTGGCTCTCCATGCTGGGCTGCCCGGCGCTGCCGCTGCCACCGAACCAGTGCACGCGCCAGCCCTTGTCGCGCAAGGCATGCGCCACCGCGAGCCCCGGAAAGATATGCCCGCCAGTGCCGCCGGCCATGATGAGCGCGCACCTGCTCATGCGACAGCCCCCGCATTGGCAATGCCGACAAACCCAAGGCTTTGAGCGCCTACCAGAAGGCTGTCGGACTTTCGCAGGCATCGCACCAAGTGCAAGCCAACACGATGTGCTGCGCAGCAGCACGAGCCGCAGGCCGGCTGTTCGGCAGTCCCGCCCCTTCTGTATGCGCCTGCGCTGGATGGGTTTTGCGGGATCAGGAGGCGCGATTGTCTGAGGCGGTAGCCGAGTTCGAGCGACTCCCCCGCATAACCCATCCGGCGCAGGTGGCCTGGAGCGAAGCGCAAGGTCGCAGACAGCAGGGTCGCCTTTCTTTTGGGTACTTTTCTTTGGCGAAGCAAAGAAAAGTACCTCGCCCGCCGGGGCGAGACCCGGCCGCCCTGCCGTGCCACGCACCGGGTTCTATTTTGATGAAACAGAACCCTCATACCCGCCCCCCCTGCATCAGGGTTCTGTTTTCCTGGTCGATGCGCAGCACCAGGGCAATGGCGACCAGGTTGACCAGAATGGCCGAGCCGCCGTAGCTCATGAGCGGCAGCGTCAGCCCCTTGGTGGGCAGCGCGCCCAGGTTCACCCCCATGTTGATGAAGGCCTGAAAGCCCATCCAGACCGCCACGCCCTGCGCCACCAGACCGGCAAAAACCCGCTCGAGTGCAATCGCCTGACGGCCGATGTACATCATGCGGCGCACCAGCCAGAAGAACAGGCCGATCACCATCACCACACCGATCAGGCCGAATTCCTCGCCGATCACTGCGAGCAAAAAGTCGGTATGCGCCTCCGGCAACCAGTTGAGTTTTTCCACGCTGCCGCCCAGACCAACGCCAAATATTTCGCCGCGGCCGATGGCAATCAATGAGTGCGTGAGCTGGTAGCCCTTGGCCAGCGCGTTGTGTTCGCTCCACGGGTCGAGGTAGGCAAATATGCGCTCGCGGCGCCACTCGCTGGCCGCGATCATCAGCCCGAAGGCCACCACCAGAATGGTGGCGATCAAGAAGAACATGCGGGCGTTGACACCGCCCAAGAACAGGATGCCCATGGCAATCACGGCAATCACCATGAATGCGCCCATGTCGGGCTCGGCCAGCAGCAGCACGCCGACCACCGCCACGGCAGCGCCCATGGGCAGCACGGCGCGGAAAAAGCGTTCCTTGACGTCCATCTTGCGCACCATGTAGTCGGCCGCGTACAGCAGCACGGTGAGCTTGGCCAGTTCGGACGGCTGAAAGCTCAGCGGCCCCAGGCTGATCCAGCGCCGCGCGCCATACACCACCTTGCCCACGTGCGGAATCAGCACCAGCGCCAGCAGCACCAGCGAGACCAGGAACAGCGGCCGGGCCAGCTTTTCCCAGGTCGAGAGCGGCACCTGATAGGCCATCAGCGCGGCGACCAGGGCAATCACCAGCCACATCGCGTGGCGCACCAGAAAATAGGTGTGCGTGTATTTGGCAAAGCGCGGGTTTTCGGGCATGGCGATCGAGGCCGAATACACCATCACCAGCCCCCACAACAGCAGCGCCAGCGTGACCCACACCAGCGGCTCATCGAAGCCCTGGGCACGCGAAGGCCGGGTACCGGTGGACGACAGGCGCGAGCCGCCCAGGCGCACCGGCAGGACATCGCCAGACGGCTTGCGGGCAATGCCCAGCCGCCCGAGCCAGCCCAGCAGGCCCTGGAAACGGGCAGCGACCGCGCTCACAGGCCGCCCTCCAGCGTGACACCGGCATCCGCCGCCAGCTCCTCCACGGCCTGCACGAACATGCGGGCACGGTGTTCGTAGTTGTCGAACATGTCGAAGCTGGCGCAGGCCGGCGACATCAGCACCGCATCACCGGGCCGGGCTTGCGCGCGGGCCAGCGTCACGGCATCCAGCATCGAGGTGGCGTCGATGAGCGGCACCTGAGCCTCTGCCAGTGCCGCGCCAATGAGCGGCGCATCGCGCCCGATCAGCACCACGGCACGGCAATAGCGGCGCACGGGTTCGGCCAGCTGCGAAAAGTCCTGGCCCTTGCCCTCGCCGCCCAGAATCACCACCACCCGGCGCTCGGCGCCGAGCCCCTGCAGCGCAGCCACGGTGGCGCCGACATTGGTGCCTTTGCTGTCGTCGAAGAATTCGATGCCATCCAGGATGCCGACGGGCTGCACGCGATGGGGCTCGCCGCGGTAGTCGCGCAGACCATAGAGCATGGGACCGAGCGCACAACCGGCGGCACACGCCAGCGCCAGGCTCGACAGGGCATTGATGGCGTTGTGGCGGCCGCGAATGCGCAGCGCGTCGGCGGGCATCAGGCGCTGGATGAACAGCTCGGGCGCTTCGCCCTTGCGCGGCTTGCGGGTTTCGTCAGCGTCGAGCGCGCGCACCAGCCACGCCATGCCGTTGACGGACTCGATACCGAAGTCGCCGGGGCGCTGCGGCAGGTCGCCGCCAAAGGTCACGAAATCGCGTGGCCGAGGCCGCTGCAGCCTGGCCCGCACGGGCGCTGGCTTGGACGCCCCCACGCTTGCCACGGCATGCGCTGCACTGCCCCCCGAGGAGGCTTTCGCGCTCAGGGGCGGCGTGTCGGGACTCAACATCGCCATCACCGCCTCGTCATCGCGGTTCAGGATCATCAGGCCCTGCGGACCAAACACAGCCGCTTTTGCCTGCACATACGCCTGCATGGAGCCGTGCCAGTCAAGATGGTCCTGGCTGATGTTGAGCACCGCGCCGGCCGTCGGCTCGAAGGTGCTGACCCCCTCGAGCTGGAAGCTCGACAGCTCCAGCACCCAGACTTCGGGCAGCGCGTTGGCATCAAGCCGGGCCATGAGCGTGTCGAGCAGCGTCGGCCCGATGTTGCCCGCCACCGCCACGCTTTTGCCGGCGCGCTCGACCAGTTGGCCGGTGAGCGAGGTCACCGTGGTTTTGCCGTTGGTACCGGTAATGGCAAGCACTTTGGGCGTGTAGCCATGGCTTGTCTTGAGGTCGGCCAGCGCTTGCGCAAACAAGGCCAGCTCACCCGCGATCGGGATGGCCATGGCTTTGGCCGCCTCGGCCAGCGGTGCCATGTCGGCAGGGCTCAGGCCCGGGCTCTTGAACACGGCGCCGATACCGCCCTGCAGCAAGGCGGCATCGAGCGGTCCTGCGACAAAACGCGCAGCGGGCAGATCGCGCTGCAGCGTGGCCAACTGAGGTGGCACGGGGCGCGTGTCGGCCACCGTCACCTGCGCGCCAGCCCGTGCGCACCAGCGCGCCATCGCCAGACCGGACGCACCCAGGCCCAGGATCAGTACGTGGTGATGTTGCAAGTGATTCATGTCTAGCGCAACTTCAGGGTCGACAGGCCGACCAGGCACAACAGCATGGTGATGATCCAGAAGCGCACCACCACCTGCGTTTCCGCCCAGCCGTGCTTCTCGAAATGGTGGTGCAACGGCGCCATTTTCAAAAGACGGCGTCCTTCGCCGAAGCGCTTCCTGGTGTATTTGAAGTACGTCACCTGCAGCATCACCGACAGCGCTTCGACGACAAAGATGCCGCCCATGATGGCGAGCACGATTTCCTGGCGCACGATCACCGCAATGGTGCCCAGCGCCGCGCCCAGCGCCAGCGCGCCCACGTCGCCCATGAACACCTGCGCCGGATGCGTGTTGAACCACAAAAAGGCCAGCCCGGCACCGGCCATGGCGGCGCAAAAAATCATCAGTTCGCCCGTGCCCGGGATGTGCGGCAAAAACAGGTAGCGGGCAAAGACGGCGTTGCCGGTGACGTAGGCGAAGATGCCCAGGCACGACCCGACCAGCACCACCGGCATGATGGCCAGGCCGTCCAGCCCGTCGGTCAGGTTCACCGCATTGCTCGAGCCGACGATAACCAGATAGCTCAGCACGACAAAACCCAGCACGCCCAGCGGATAGCTGATTTCCTTGAAAAACGGCACCATGAGCCCGGCCTTGGGCGGCAGGCTCAAGTCGAAGCCGGACTGCACCCAGGTAAAGAACAGCTCCAGCACGCGGTAGTTGGTGTTCTCGGAAATGCTGAACACCAGGTACAGCGCCGCCAGCAGGCCGATCAGCGATTGCCACAGGTATTTCTCGCGCGAGGGCATGCCCTCGGGGTCCTTGTTGACCACCTTGCGCCAGTCGTCCGACCAGCCGATGGCGCCAAAACCGAGCGTGACCAGCAGCACGATCCAGACAAAACGATTGCTCCAGTCGAACCAGAGCAGCGTCGAGATCGCGATGCACAGCAGAATCAGCACACCGCCCATCGTGGGCGTGCCGCTTTTGACGTGGTGCGTGTCCATGCCGTAACCGCGGATCGGCTGGCCGATCTTGAGCGCGGTGAGGCGGCGGATCACCCAGGGGCCGGCGGCCAGGCCCATCAGCAGCGCGGTCAACGCGGCCATCACGGCACGAAACGTCTGGTACTGGAAAACGCGCAGGAAGCCCATCTCGGGCGACAGCGTTTGCAACCATTGGGCCAGCCAGATCAGCATGGGGCGACCTCCGTGTCTGCCGTGGCGGGTTCCGAGGCCTGCACAATGGCTTCGACCACGCGCTCCATCTTCATGAAGCGCGAGCCTTTCACCAGTACGCTCGCCACCGTGGGTAACACAGCCAGCACGGCGGCCTGAAGGTCTGCCATCTGCGCATGCACTTCGACCGCTGCAAACGGCACGGAAGCCTGCGCACAGGCGCTGCCGGTGACAATGATCTTGTCGATGTTGCGCGCCAGCGCCCACTGCAGCGCCTCGGCATGAAACTGTGGCCCCTGGTTGCCCACCTCGCCCATGTCGCCCAACACCAGCAGGCGCGGCCCGGGCAGCTCGGCCAGTACGTCGATGGCGGCGCGCACCGAGTCGGGGTTGGCGTTGTAGCTGTCATCGACCAGCGTGATGGCCCGCCCGCCGTGGCGCACCAACAGCGCCCGCGAGCGGCCCTTGACCGGCTCGAAGGCTTCCAGCCCGGCGGCAATCGCCGCCAGCGGCACACCGGCGGCCAGCGCGCAAGCCGCCGCCGCCAGCGAATTCCTGACGTTATGCGCACCCGCGATGTGCAGCGCGTAGTGCAACGCGCCTTGCGGCGTCATGGCGCTGACCTGCCAGGCCGCGCCCGACCACACGGCCTGCGTGCTGTGCAGCGCCGTTGACAATGCCGCTTCATCGCGCGGCCCCAGGAGCCTGTCTTCGGAAATCATGGGCGGCTGCCCAAAACACAGGCGCTCGCGCGCGCCGGCCTTGGCAGCCCACAGCGCGCTGTAGGCATCATCGACCGGGAACACGGCCACGCCATCGAGCGGCAACGCGTCGATCACCGCGCCGTTTTCGTGCGCCACGGCTTCGACCGTCTGCATGAATTCGAGATGCTCGCGCTGGGCGTTGTTGACCAGCGCCACCGTGGGCTGGGCGATGGCCGCCAGGGCGGCGATTTCACCGGGATGGTTCATGCCGAGTTCGACCACGGCAATCCGGTGCTGCGCGCGCAGGCCCAGTACCGTCAGCGGAACGCCGATGTCGTTGTTCAGATTGCCCTGCGTGGCAAGGTATGCATGCGGCTGCCAGGCGCGCAGGATGCTGGCGATCATTTGCGTCACCGTGGTCTTGCCGTTGGAACCTGTGACCGCGATCAGCGGCAGCTTGAACTGCGCGCGCCAGCGCGTGGCCAATTGCGCCAGGGACCGGTGGGTGTCAAACACCACCAGACCAGGCAATCCGGCGAGTCGCAATTTTTCCGCCGCACCGTCGCCCTGGCAAATCGCCGCCACGGCGCCGCGGTCCCGGGCCTCGGCCAGAAAGTCGCTGCCGTCGAAGCGCTCGCCGCGCAGCGCCACGAAAAGGTCGCCCGGCGCCAGCGTGCGCGTGTCGGTGTGCACGCGCTCGATTGCCACGGCGTGTGGCAGCTGTGCGCCAGCGACCAACTCGGCCTGAGCCAGCCAATCGGCCGCTTGTTGCAGGGTCATCATGGCGCTCATGCGGGCTTTCCTTGCGCTGACGTGGCGGCCCATTGGGAAACTATTTTTTTCACCTGCACCAGGTCCGAGAAAGGCAGGCGTCGGCCCGCTATTTCCTGGTAGTCCTCATGGCCCTTGCCGGCCAGCAGCACCACATCAGCGGACGCGGCCTGCGCCAGCGTCTGGGCGATGGCGCTCGAGCGGTCCGGCTCCACCTGCACATCGGCCACGCCCGTCAAGCCGAGCAGGATCTGGCTGATGATCGCGTCCATCACCTCGAAGCGCGGGTTGTCGCTGGTGACCACGACACGGTCGGCGTGCGCCCCCGCCACCGCGCCCATCAGCGGGCGCTTGGCGCTGTCGCGGTTGCCGCCGCAGCCAAACACGCACCACAGCTGGCCGCCGCGCGCCTGCGCCACAGGCTGTAGCGCGTCGAGCGCCTTGGCCAGCGCATCGGGCGTGTGGGCGTAATCGACGGCCACCAGCGGCCGACCCGGCACGCTGACGCATTCCATGCGCCCCGGCACCGGTGTCAGATGGGCACAGGCCTGCACGGCCCCCGCCAACGAGATGCCCAGCGTGCGCAGGGTGGCGATGACGCCCAGCACATTGCTCACGTTGAAAACACCGATGAGTTGCGTGCTCAGGTGCAGCTTGTCCCGTCCCTCGACCACGTCAAAGGCGACACCCCGGGGTTCATGACGGATGCCCTGCGCCTGCAGGCGGGCGCGATTGGCAGCACCCGGGGTGATCGACAAGGTCCAGACATCGAGCGTGCCGCCCGCCAGCTGCGCAGCCAGTTCGGCACCGAGAGGGTCGTCGATATTGATCACCGCCGCTCGCAAGCCGGGCCAGGCAAACAGGCCGGCCTTGGCCTGCCAATAGCGGTCCATGTCACCGTGGTAGTCCAGATGGTCTTGCGTGACATTGGTCAGCACCGCGGTGTGGATGCGCGTGCCCGCCAGGCGCTGTTCCTCGATGCCGATCGACGAGGCCTCGATGGCACAGGCACGCAGGCCCTGCTTGACAAAGTCAGCCAGCGCCGCCTGCAACGCCACCGGGTCGGGTGTGGTCAGGCCGGTGCTCACCAGCTGCGGCGGCACCCCGACGCCCAGCGTGCCGATCACGCCGCAGGGCACGGCTTGGACGGGCTCCAGACTGGACAATGCCTGCGCCAGCCACCAGGCGATCGAGGTCTTGCCGTTGGTGCCGGTGACCGCCAGCACCGCCAGGCTTTGGCTCGGCGCGCCGAACCAGGCATCAGCCACCAGACCGCTGGCCGCCTTCAAGCCCTGGTAAGTGGCGATGCGGGCATCTGCGAAACCGAAAGCCTGCACGCCCTCGAGCTCCACCAGACAAGCCTGCGCGCCCGCTGCCAGGGCGCCAGCCACATGGGCGCGGGCGTCGACCGTGGCGCCAGGCCATGCCAGGAACCCATCACCGGGCTGAATCTGTCGGCTGTCGGTGCGCAGCGTGGCCGTGACGCGCGCGCGCAGCCAGGCGACGGCTTCCTGCGGGTTATGGAGCTGCCGCAGCATCAGAAGCTTTCCTCCACGGCGTCGGTGATCACTTGCGGCTTGACCGTCATGTCGGGCTCGACACCGAGCACCCTGAGGGTTTGCTGCACGGTCTGGCTGAACACCGGGGCAGCCGTATCGCCGCCGTAATACTTGCCGTTGCTGGGCTCGTCGATCATCACGGCAACGGCAATGCGCGGCGCGTCGATCGGGGCCAGGCCGGCAAAGACGCCGCGGTACCTTTTGGCGGCATAGCCCTTGCCCTCGACCTTGCGCGCGGTGCCGGTCTTGCCGCCCACCGAGTAGCCCATGGCCTGTGCTTTCTGCGCCGTTCCGCCAGGAAGCGTCACCAGATGCAGCATGTGGCGCACATCGTGCGCATGGCGCGCGTCGATCACCGGCGCACCCATGGCAGGCTGGTCCATCTTGAACATGGTGACCGGCACCAGGTCGCCGTCACGGCCGAAGATGGTGTAGGCATGGGCCAACTGAAACAGGCTCACCGACACGCCATAGCCGTAACTCATGGTGGCCTGTTCGATCGTGCGCCAGCTCTTGTAGGGGCGCAGGCGACCGCTCACCGCACCCGGAAACGGCAACTCGGGCTTCTGGCCAAAGCCGACCTGGCTGAACGTTTCCCACATCTTGCGCGGCGGCATCTGCATGGCAATCTTGACGGTACCGACGTTGCTCGATTTCTGGATCACGCCGGTCACGCTCAGCAGGCCTTGAGGATGGGAGTCGCTGATGGTGGCGCTGCCGATGGTCAGGCGACCCGGCGCGGTTTGTATTTGCGTCTCGGGCGTCACCAGCCCCGAATTGAGCGCCGTCGCGATGACAAAGGGCTTCATCGTCGAGCCAGGCTCGAACGTGTCGGTCAGTGCCCGGTTGCGCAACTGCGCGCCGCTCAGGTTGCGGCGTTTGTCGGGGACGAAGCTGGGGTAGTTGGCCAGCGCCAGAACCTCGCCACTTTGCACGTCAAGCACCACCACACTGCCGGCCAGTGCCTTGTGCTGCAACACCGCCTCCTTGAGCGTCTGGTAGGCAAAAAACTGCACCTTGCTGTCGATGCTGAGCTGCAGGTCGCGACCATCGACTGGCGCGATCTGCTCGCCCACGTCCTCCACCACCCGGCCCATGCGGTCCTTGATGACGCGCCGTGAACCGTTGCGCCCGCCGAGCTCCTTGTTGAATGCCAGTTCAATGCCCTCCTGGCCCTGGTCCTCGACGTTGGTGAAACCGACCACGTGCGCCGCGGCCTCGCCTTCGGGGTACTGGCGCTTGTATTCCTTGCGCTGGTAAACGCCCTTGAGACCGAGCGCCGCGATCTCCTTGCCCACCGACGCATCGACCTGGCGCTTGAGCCAGACAAAGGTCTTGTCTTCGTCTTCGAGCTTTTTGTTGAGCTCGGCCAGCGGCATGTCGAGCAGCCGGGCCAGTTTTTTCAAACCCTCGGGGGCGCGCGGCACGTCTTCCGGAATGGCCCAGATGCTGGGCACCGGTATGCTCGACGCCAGAACCACGCCGTTGCGGTCCAGAACGCGACCACGACTGGCCGGCAGCGCCAGGGTGCGGGCAAAGCGCACCTCGCCCTGGCGCTGGAAAAATTCGTTCTCGATGACCTGGATATAGACCGCTCGCCCGATCAGGCCGGCAAAGGCCAGCGCGATGGTGGCCACAATGAACTTGCTGCGCCACACCGGCGTCGGGCTGGCCAGCAGGGGGCTCGAGGTGTAGGTGATGCCGCGGCTCATGGCCGGCCTCCAGTCGCCGCACTGGCCGCACTGGGCGCAGCGGCCGCCGACGCAACACCGCCTTGAGTGTAGTTGACATAGGTCGTCAGCGCCGGCGTGGCCGAGCGCATTTGCAGCTTCGACCTGGCCAGAGCTTCAACCCGCGCCGAGGTGGCCTGGGCGCGTTTTTCGACCTGCAGGGCTTCGTTTTCTGCCGCCATCCGGTGTGCCTGCGACTGCGCCCGATCGAGCTCGGAATAGAGCCGGCGCGACTGGAACTGAACGTTCACCAGATACAGCGCGCTGAGCAGCACGCCCAGCAGCAGCACCAGATTGAGCCGCGTCATGCGCACTGCTCCGGCGTGGCGGCGGCGCCGATGCGCTCGGCCACCCGCATGATGGCGCTGCGCGCGCGCGGGTTGGCCGCCACCTCGGCAGCGCCTGGCCTGACGCGCGAGAGCACCTTGAACTGCATCACCCGGGGCGGCGCAAAAGGTGCCCGGCGGTCGAACACCTCGCGCGAGTGGCTGGCCAGAAACTGCTTGACGATGCGATCTTCGAGCGAATGGAAACTGATCACCACCAGGCGTCCGCCGGGCTGCAGCACCTTGAGCGAGGCCTTCAGCGCTTGTTGCAGCTCTTCAAGCTCGGCATTGATGAAAATCCGAAAAGCCTGAAATGTGCGCGTTGCAGGGTCCTTGCCCGGCTCGCGGGTTTTGACCGTGCCAGCCACGATGCTGGCCAGTTCTGTGGTGGTTGAAATGGGGCCCCGAGCCTGTCGGCGCGCAACAATCGCCTTTGCAATGGGGCCAGCAAACCGTTCTTCGCCATAGTCACGTAGGACCTCCGTCATTTTGTCAACATCCGCCTGCGCCAACCACTCGGCCACACTTTGCCCCTGCGTGGTGTCCATGCGCATGTCGAGCGGGCCCTCCGACCTGAAACTGAAACCGCGCGCCGGGTTGTCCACCTGTGGCGAGCTGATGCCCAGGTCCAGGAGCACGCCCGCCACGCTGGCACCAGGCAGTTCGCCGAGATGACTGAAACCCTGGTGGCGAATGGAAAAGCGCGCATCATCGATGGTGGCCGCCTCGGCCAGCGCGTCGGGGTCCTTGTCGAATGCGATCAGGCGGGCGTTGGCGGGTAGCCGCGACAGAATCAAGCGGCTGTGGCCGCCCCGGCCAAAGGTGGCATCGACATAAACGCGCGCCGAAGGCGACCCGGGTGCCTGCCCTGCAGCGTCAGGCGCGCCCAGCAAAGCATCGACTGCTTCGCTCAATAACACGGTGGTATGAGTCCATGAGGTTTCCACCGCCAGCCTTCAGAAAGAGAAGTCCCTGAAAACATCGGGCATGTCTTCCTGCATGGCTTTGGCTTCCTGGGCGTCGTAGGTGGCCTTGTCCCACAGCTCGAAGAAGTTGCCCATGCCCAGCAACACCGACTCCTTGCTGATGCCAGCAGCCGCGCGCAGCTCGGGCGAAATCAGCACGCGCCCGGTGGCGTCGATCTCGACATCCATGGCATTGCCAAGAAAAATCCGCTTCCACCACTGCGCCGACATGGGCAGCGCGCCAATGCGCTCGCGGAACTTCTCCCATTCGGGGCGCGGGAAAATCATCAGACAGCCATGCGGATGCTTGGTGATGGTGAGCTGGCCAGCCGCGGTGGCGCTCAGCACGTCGCGATGCCGGGTCGGCACCGAGAGCCGACCCTTGGCGTCAAGACTTAATGCGGAAGCCCCTTGAAACACGATGGCTGACCTTTGACTTTCAGAACGACCCGGAATGTGGCGAAGAAAAAGCACAATTCACCACTAAATTGCACTTTTTTGCACTGTATCAGCAAAAACGGGGCCTGCAAACCTGTTTGCAATAAATTTTTGACAATGAAATCAAAGACTTAGAAGCGATTCAAGACCTAAACTCAGGTGAAAATCGTTCTAAATGAAGCACTTAGCAGACTAAGTGAATGTGAAGCGTTAAAACTGGGCGTGTTGGGACAGCGCAAATTGGCTTCGCAAATCTTGGTCTGTCCCGCAAGGACATCCACAATCAGTTGAGGACAGAGCAAATTTGCTTCGCAAATCTTGGTCTGTCCCGCAATGTCTAGAGAATGTACCGGCTCAAATCCTCGTTCTGGCTGAGCTCGGCCAGACGCGCATCGACATAGGCAGCATCGACCCGAACGGTCTGGCCGGACAGGTTGGCGGCTTCGAAGCTGACCTCGTCGAGCAGGCGCTCCATCACGGTGGACAGGCGGCGCGCGCCGATGTTTTCGGTACGTTCGTTGACATCGAAAGCGATTTGCGCCAGCCGTTGAATGCCGGCATCCAAAAACTCGATCGTCACCTGTTCGGTGGCCAACAAGGCCTGGTATTGCTTGACCAGCGACGCCGTGGTTTGCGTGAGGATCGCGACAAAGTCTTCGACCGAGAGCGACTGCAACTCGACCCGGATCGGAAAGCGCCCCTGCAATTCGGGGATCAGGTCACTGGGCTTGCTCAGGTGAAACGCGCCCGAGGCAATGAACAGAATGTGGTCGGTCTTGACCATGCCGTATTTGGTCGACACCGTGGTGCCTTCCACCAGCGGCAGCAGGTCGCGCTGCACACCCTGGCGCGAGACTTCGGCACCGTTGCCCTCGGCGCGCGAGGTGACCTTGTCGATCTCGTCGATGAAGACAATGCCGTTTTGCTCGAGCATCTGCAGCGCCTGGGTCTTGATTTCGTCCTCGTTGACCAGCTTGGCGGCTTCTTCGTCCACCAGCAGCTTGAGCGCGTCGGCGATCTTGAGCTTGCGCCTTTGCGTCTTGTTCTGGTTGAGCTGACCGAACATGCCGCGCAATTGCTCGGTCATTTCCTCCATGCCGGCCGGGCCCATGATTTCGAGTTGCGGCGCGTTTTGCGCCACGTCGAGCTCGATCTCGCGGTCATCGAGCTGGCCTTCGCGCAGTTTCTTGCGAAAGGTCTGGCGCGCGGTGCTCTCGGGCTCATTGCCCTGGACCACGCCGAACTCCTGTTTGGGCATCGGAATCAGGATGTCGAGCACGCGGTCTTCGGCGGCATCGGCGGCACGCTCGCGCACCTTTTGGGTCGCGGCCTGGCGCGTTTGCTTGACCGCAATGTCGGCCAGGTCGCGAATGATGGCATCGACATCCTTGCCCACGTAACCGACTTCGGTGAACTTGGTGGCCTCGACCTTGATGAACGGCGCATCGGCCAGGCGCGCAAGACGGCGCGCGATCTCGGTCTTGCCGACGCCCGTGGGGCCGATCATCAGGATGTTCTTGGGCGTGATTTCGGCACGCAGCTCGAGGCCGACTTGCTGGCGCCGCCAGCGGTTGCGCAAGGCAATGGCCACGGCACGCTTGGCCTGCTGCTGGCCGACGATGTGTTTGTCGAGTTCGGCAACGATTTGTTGGGGGGTGAGAGTGGACATATTCAATCAGAGCTCAATCGCGGCGAGGGCGCCGCTCCTACAAGATGGGAGACAGGTCTGACATGCAGTCAGAGCGACTCGATGGTGTGGTTCATGTTGGTGTAGATGCATATCTCACCGGCAATTTCCAGCGACTTTTTGACCATGTCGGTGGCCGACAGGTCGGAGTGGTTGAGCAGCGCGATGGCGGCAGCCTGGGCGTAGGCGCCGCCTGAGCCGATGGCCACAATGCCGTTTTCGGGTTCGAGCACGTCGCCGTTACCGGTGATGATGAGCGAGGCTTCCAGGTCGGCCACCGCCAGCATGGCTTCCAGGCGGCGCAGCACGCGGTCGGTGCGCCAGTCCTTGGTGAGTTCGATGGCGGCGCGCACCAGATGACCCTGGTGTTTTTCGAGCTTGGCCTCGAAGCGCTCGAACAGCGTGAAAGCATCGGCGGTGGCGCCGGCAAAACCGGCCAGTACCTTGCCGTGGTAGAGCTTGCGCACCTTGCGCGCCGTGCCCTTGACGACGATGTTGCCCAGTGTCACCTGGCCGTCGCCGCCAATGGCGACCTGCATGCCCTCGGGCGTTTGCCGGCGCACGCTGATGATGGTCGTGCCGTGAAATTGCTCCATGAAGTATCCTGTCGTAACGGGCTAATGCGTTCGCGTGATCACGTGCGCATGCTGATTGATGCCAATCAGGTTGAAAAATGAGGCCACCAGTGGCGGGACATCCCTGAATTCAATCTGGCAACCCTGCGCCTGCCCTTGTGCCACCCAATTCAGAATGCTACCGGCGGCAGAAAAATCGACCCGCACCAACTGGCTGCAGTCAATCGCCAGCAACCGGCCCTGCTGGCCGGGCGCGTCCGGCTGGACCAAGCCCTGGACGACATCGCCCTGCAATTCACCTGCCAGCGCCATGGACGCAGGCCCCGCGGCCGGCGCATCGGCGCCCGCCGTGGCGATCGAGGGTGGCGTGGCGACTGCCTGCGGGTCGGCCATTTCCGGCCAAGAGTCGGTCAGCCACGAGTCTTCGGGTTCGGCAACCGGGGGCTGCTCAAGCAGTTCACAGCTTGCCGGGCGCCATGGGCTGGCGGCTGTTTCGTAGGTGAGGCAATAGTCGAACGCAGCCATTTCAAAATCATCCTGGCGCTGCAAAATGCGCAGCAGATCCATGCGCGCGCTCCACCAGAACAGTGCCGTCTGGCGCGCACCCCGGGGTGTGGCGGCACGCAACACGTGGTCCAGCACCGGCTCGCCTTCGACATAAACGGCGCCCGGCTGCTCGCACCAGGCGGCCATCAAGGCTGCCAAATCCTGGGCGGCCGCCTCGGTGATCTGTTGCAGATCCGACCAATCCAGTGACAGGCTGTTTCCACGCGGCAACTGGCTGGGCAGCTGCGCCAGCGCTTGCGGCTCAAGTTGCGCCGGGCATCGCCAGGCCATGACCTGTCTTTCAGCCGCCGGCAAGCCGCGCGGCGTACCCGACTGATCAGACCAGACGGGCGCTGAACAGCCAAACTGCCGCGCGTAATTGAGCGCTTCACGTTCAAATTTGGCCTGCTGTCCCAAACTGCGGTAAAGGTCGAACAGCGCTTCGGCCCGTGCCTGGGCCACATCGCTCAGCGTCGACTGGGAGCGCAAAGCGCTCAGCAACACCGCTTCGGCGCCCGCGTCGTCCCCGTTGGCAAAACGCACCGCAGCGTCTTCCAGGTCAGGGTCGGCCAGGTTGTCAGCCATCTCGGCGGCAAACAATTTGGACGAATCAAAGCCATTGATGTCGATCGGTTGGCGCTGCCAATCGGCCACCTCGCCTGGTTCTCCCTGCGGCACGCCGGATTGTTCTGAAGTCCCTTGCCCAAGCGACGTCGGGATGTCGTCGAAGTCGATCAGACTGGTTTTGAGTTGGGTCGATGCAAACAAGCTCTCGGCGCCGTCCGCCAGAAGATCGACAGGCGGCTGGCGCTCAGGTGGCGCTGCGGCATCCTGCAATGGCAGGTTTTGCGTTTTCCACCACTGCCTGGACATCTGGGCTTCGATCTCGTCGATTTTCCGGATGGTCAACGTCCTTTCTTCCAGGCCGGACGGGTCGGAGGCGCCGTCCGACAGCAAGGAGGGTTCTGCGTCGTCTTCGCTGGTCTCGGTGGAGACCGCCTGAGGCTGCCGGCGCAATCGACGCAGCTGGTCGAACTCATACTTCCGGATAGCGTCCTCATGGCGTTTGCGCTCGATCATTTCCTTGAGCGTTTGCCGGTTATGCGCAAACAAAGGCTCGGGCGCAAGCGCAGGTTCACGCTCGATCTTGTCAAGATCGCGCCAATCGACGGTGGGATGACGGACGAACTTGGCAAGCTTGGAAAAAAGTCTGGGTGTGCTTGTTTTAGTTGCCATGGGGTTCAAATCGACGCCGGGTGGCGTCCGCCCGCTTCAGTCGCCAAACATCTTTTGCTTGAGCTCACGGCGTTGCTGCGCTTCCAGAGAAAGCGTGGCGGTCGGGCGGGCGAGCAGACGTCCCACGCCGATGGGCTCTCCGGTCTCGTCGCAATAGCCATAGTCACCGGCATCGATCAGCGCAATCGACTGCTCGATTTTTTTCAGCAGCTTGCGCTCGCGGTCACGGGTGCGCAACTCGAGGGCGTGCTCTTCCTCGATGGTGGCGCGGTCGGCCGGGTCGGGCACCACCACCGTGTCTTCGCGCAAATGTTCGGTGGTTTCGCCCGCGTTGCTGAGCATGTCATTTTTCAGATTGACCAACTTCAGCCGGAAGAACGCCAGTTGCGTTTCATTCATGTAGGCATCGTCGGGCATGGCCAGCACTTCGGCATCGGTCAACGCCTCGACCGGCTTGGTTTTCCAGTTGTTGGCCAGCTTCTTGTCTTTTTTGACCGATGAGGCCAGTGGCGAAACAATGGGCGTCACAGGGCTGATCTGGGTAAAACTGGACTTGGCTGCCGTCGACGCCACGGTTTGGGCCATGGAAGGCACGGTCAACTGAGCGAGTCGCGAGGAGGGCCGTCCGGTGCGCACCGGCACACCTGAGGACGTCATCTGGGTGGCTGGCACCACCGCCTTGGCCGCTGGTTTGGCGGCGGGTTTGGCGGCTGCGGGGGCGACAGTCTTGGGAGATACGGGGGCTTGAATAGTCACTTCTTGGGGCTTTTTCTTGGCAGAGGATAAAACAGGCTTGCTCACAGGCGCGGGGCCGGTTTTGACCGTTTTGACGGGTGCTGGCTTCACAGCCACAGGTTTGACGGCTTTTGTCTTGGCAGACGTCACTTTGGCGTGAGGCACTTCCTTGGCGGGTTTCACTGGCTGGCTTGTCTTGACTGCTTTGACCGGCTTGACTGTTTTGACTGTTTTGACTGCTTTAACCAGCTTGACCGCTTTGACGGACGGAGTCGCCTTCACCGGCTTGGCAGGCTGAACCGGTCTGACGCTTTTGGCTGCCTTGGCCGGTTTGCGGGGAATGGCGGCTGTCTTGGCAGTCGTTTTGGATTTGGCAGCTTGTGCTTTCACGGAAGATCTCCTCGCGGGTTTATCCTGAACGGTTTGAGCGGGGGTTGATTCCCCCGTCTTGTCAACGAATCTTGCCGGCTGGGCCTTGCGGGCAGGCTCATGCAAGGGCTTTGCGTCGGGGCGCGAGTGTACAGGCTTCGCGGGGGCGAAGCCCATCAGTTGCAAAATCGAAACAAACATCGCGTCTCCAGGCCAGGGTCCAACCATCCACTCACACCAGGCTTTGTTCCATGCCCTGCAGGAATATATCCCTGGGCAGGTCGATGCCGATGAAAACCATCTTGCTGCAGGGCTTTTCACCCGGCGCCCAGGCCGGCCCCAGGTCGCTGCCCATGAGCTGGTGCACGCCCTGGAAAATCACCTTGCGGTCAGTGCCCTGCATGTAGAGCACGCCTTTGTAGCGCAGCATGCGCGGACCGTAAATATTGACCACGGCTCCCAGAAAGTCTTCGAGTTTGGCCGGATCAAACGGGCGTTCCGAGCGGAAAACAAAGCTTTTCACATCGTCTTCATGCGCGTGATGGTGACCGTGCTGGTGCGACGGGTGGTCACAGTGCTCGCCGTGCGCGTGCTCGTGGTGGTCATGATCATGCTCCTCTTCCTTGAGGAAGTCGGGGTCGATGTCGAGCTTGCTGTTGAGGTTGAAACCGCGCAGGTCGAAGACCTCGCCGAGCGCCACCTCGCCGAAATGCACCGCTTTTTGTGGCGCGCGCGGGTTCATGTGCGTCAGGCGATGCATCAGGTCGGCAGTTTCTTCGGCCGAGACCAGGTCGGTCTTGCTGATGAAGATCTGGTCGGCAAAACCGACCTGACGGCGCGCTTCCTGGCGCGTGTCGAACTGCTGGTTGGCGTGCTTGGCGTCCACCAGGGTCAGGATGGAATCGAGCAGGTAGGTCTCGGCAATCTCGTCGTCCATGAAAAATGTCTGCGCCACCGGGCCGGGGTCGGCCACGCCCGTGGTCTCGATCACCACGCGGTCAAAATCCAGCAGCCCCTGGCGCTTTTTGGCCGCCAGCAATTGCAGCGCCTCGCGCAAGTCCTCGCGGATGGTGCAGCAGATGCAGCCGTTGCTCATCTGGATGATCTGCTCTTTGGAGTCGGTCACCAGAATGTCGTTGTCGATGTTCTCTTCGCCAAACTCGTTTTCAATGACCGCGATCTTCTGGCCGTGCGCTTCCGAGAGCACGCGTTTGAGCAGCGTGGTTTTGCCGGAACCAAGAAAACCGGTGAGGATGGTGGCAGGAATGAGGCTCATATCAAGGCATGTCGAAAGGGTGCGAGTGTAACGACCCCGGACCCAAAGTCACTTGCGCATCACCACCAAACCCTTCAGGTACTCGCCCTCGGGGAAATGAACGGTCATCGGGTGGTCGGGTGCGGCGCCCATGCGCTCGTGGATGTATCCATCGACACCGGCGTCGCAGCCGGCCGATGCCACGATCTTGTGAAACAGGTCGGCGCTGATGCCGCCCGAGCAGCTGTAGGTGAACAGAACGCCACCGGGCTCGAGCAGCTTGAACGCAAGCCGGTTGATATCCTTGTAGGCGCGGGCGGCGCGATCGGCGTGCGCCACGGTAGGCGCAAGTTTGGGCGGGTCGAGCACGATGGCATCGAAGCTGCGGCCCTGGGCGATGAATTGACGCAACGAGGCGTTGACATCGGCATCCATGAAGCTGGCGCGGCTGGCGGCAAAGCCGTTCAACGCCACATTCGCGGCTGCTTTCTCCAGCGCCGGTCCGGACGAGTCGATCGAGGTCACATGGGCCGCGCCACCGCTGAGCGCCGCCACCGTGAATCCCCCGGTATAGCAGTAGCAGTTGAGCAAGCGCTCGAACCTGAGGCGACGGGTGTAGTCGGCAAAGCGCTTGCGGCTGTCGCGCTGGTCGAGGTAAAAGCCGGTCTTGTGGCCCTCGGCGATGTTCACCGCCAGTTGCCAGTCGTGTTCCTGCAAGGTCAGCGCCACCTCGCCCTGGCCGCGCAGCCAGCCGGTGGCCTCGGGCAGGCCTTCCAGCGCGCGGCTGCTGGCGTCACTGCGCTCATAGAGTCTGGCAAGGCCGGTGGCGGCCAGCAGCGCATCGGCAATCACGCCTTTCCAGCGCTCCACACCACAGGAAGTGAACTGCGCCACCAGCGTGTCGCCATAGCGGTCCACGATCAAGCCCGGCAGGCCGTCGGACTCGCCGTGCACCAGCCGCATGGCGTTGCTCTCGATGTCAAAGCGGGCTCTGGCCTTGACAGCGCGGGCGCAGGCCGCCGCAAAGAACGCGCCGTCGATGCGCTGCGCTTCATCGAAGCTCCAGACCCGCGCGCGGATTTTGGAGCCTGGACTGAAAGCTGCCCAGCCCAGAAACTGGCCCTGGTCGCTTTCAATGCGCACGGTTTCACCCGCATCGGCACCGCCCCTGGCGATGGCAGATTCAAAAATCCAGGGGTGGCGACGTAACAGCGAGCGCTCTTTGCCCGCGCGCAGGCGAATGGTTTTCAATAGGTGATCGCCATCGCCGGCACATCGACGCGGATCATCGGCTTGCCCAGCGCGGTGCTGACCGCGGCCACATAGTCGGCCGACCACTTGGCGTCGCCCAACAAGGCGGCCCCGGCGGCCTGGGTCACCACCAGCACCTTGTCGGCGGTAAGCACCTTGCCACTGGCGCGCAGGGGTTCGCAGTCGAGCGTGGTGAATTGGTGGTCAAGCCAGGCGCGCGCCGCGTCGTGCGTCATCGACACGCCGTCGGGAACATGAAAGGAAAATTCGACGCCTTTGTCCAACGCCACAATGATTTGCTTGTGCATAAGTCACCTATTGAAATGATTTGTTGCCAGCTGCTATTTTGAACCACTTGAACCGCCCGGTTTCAGGTGCGCGCGCGGATGCGCCGCATCATAGGCTTTGGCCAGGTGCTGGAAGTCGAGCCGGGTGTAGATTTGCGTGGTGCTGATGTGGGCATGACCCAGCAGCTCCTGCACGCCGCGCAGGTCGCTGCTGGACTGCAGCACATGGCTGGCAAACGAGTGGCGCAGCATGTGCGGATGCACGGGTGCGGCCAGCCCGGCCTGCAAGCTGCGCTGGCGCACGCGTTGCCAGATCGATTGCGCTGTGAGCCGCGTGCCGTTGCGGCCGATGAACAGCGCGGCCTGCGGCGTCGCCCCCGCCACCGTCTCGTGCAACGAGGATGGCATGGCGCGTTCGCGCACCGCCAGCCAGGCCTGCAGCGCCTGCACCGCCCTGGCACCCACCGGCACGATGCGCCGCTTGCTGCCCTTGCCCAGCACATGCGCTTCGCCCGCTGCCAGATCGACCCAGCCGCGCGCCGCGTCGCTGGCCAGTACATCCAGCCCGGTCAGCTCGCCAACCCGCAGGCCACCGCCGTACAGCAGTTCCACCATGGCCGCGTCGCGCGCCTCCAGCCACGGATCGTGACCGGCACGCTCGAAGCTTGCCATCTGCACGGCATCATCCACGCTCAGCGCTTTGGGCAGGGGTTTGGCGGCCTTGGGCGCGCGAACGTCCAGCACCGGGTTGCTTGCGACCAGCCCTTCGCGCCCGAGCCAGCTGTAAAACCCGCGCCAGCCCGACAGAATCAAGGCAATGCCGCGGCCGCTGCGCCCGTTGGCGTGCATCTGCGCCACCCAACGGCGGATGTGGCCGGGTTCCACCGTCGTCAAGCCCACGCCCGCCTGTGCTGCGTTGGCCGCCAGCTTTTCCAGGTCAAGGGTGTAGAGCGCCACGGTGCGCCGGGCCAGGCGCTTTTCGAAACGCACATGGTCCAGGTATCGCTGCACCAGCGGGTCGGTGGGCGCGATGCTCATGAGGGCATCGATGGCGTCATGGCTTACCGCGCTGCGCTCTCATGACCCACAGACCATCGCGGCGGGGGCGCCGCTCCCACAGGAAATCAGGTGACTCTCTGGAGAGCCAGCCCTCGGGCCGGTGGCTGTAGAGGCCGTGCGCTTCATGTTCCGGGCTCAGCGCAGCGGCGACAGCGCGGCGCTGGCCAGTTCGGCAATGCGCGCCAGAAAATCGGTGCCCATGGTGCTGTTGAAGCGTTGGGCGTCGGGCGAGGCCAGCACCAGCAGCCCAAAGACCGGTGTCGCGCTGCCGGCAGGGCCGCTGCGCAGCGGCAGAATCGCCAGCGAGGCCGCCGCCTTGGGGTCGGGCAACCAGTTGATGGCTTCCAGCCCCGTGTTGACGCCGCAATAGGGCTCGAGGAGGGAACTGGCGAACACCTTGGCATCTTCGCTGACCCCTTGGGCAAAGGGCGCATCAGCGTAAGCGGCGTCGACGTCCCACACCTTGATGCCGACCTGCGGCACGGCAAACAGGTCGGCCAGCTCTTCGATCATCAGATCGGGCAAGGCCGCGGGATCGGTGTTCAGAAACAGCCTGCGCGCCCACTGCAACAGTTTGTCGGACAGCGCCGTGTTGTCGTTGGCGTTGCGAATCATGTCCATGATGCGCAGCTCGAGCAGCTTGATTTTTTCACGCAGCATGTTGGCCTGGCGCTCCTGCAGGCTCACGGCGCGCTGGCTGTGCGGGCTGGTCAATTGAACGGCGGCCAGCATCTCAGCATGGCGCTCAAAAAAACCGGGCGTATTGGCCAGATAGTTGGCAATGTCGTCTTCGGTGATCGGGTTGGCGATGGCACTGGGAAGGTTTGGCAGATTTGAATTGGGCATGGTACTTACGCGCTGGGAAGGTCGTCGGGGATGTCAATTTCACCTTGAAAAACGGTGGTGGCCGGGCCGGTCATCATGACCGGAGCGCTGGCGTCGGCCCAGCCAATGGTAAGCACTCCGCCATGCGTGTGCACGTCCACCTCGGCGTCGAGCAGACCGAGCCGGATGCCAGCCACCACAGCGGCACACGCGCCAGAGCCGCAGGCGAGTGTTTCGCCCGCGCCGCGCTCGTACACCCGCAGGCTGATCTGGCGGCGGCTGAGCACCTGCATGAAGCCGGCATTGACCCGGTTCGGGAAAAACGGGTGGTTCTCGATCAGCGGGCCCTGCTGCAACACCGGCGCGCTGGCCACATCATCGACCAGTTGCACCGCGTGCGGGTTGCCCATCGACACCACCGCCACCCGCACCAGCGTCTCCTGCCCCGGCGTGGCAAGCAGCAGCGGCCATTGCTGCCAGGCGCCACGAGACTCGGCTGGCACCAGACCCGGCGTGAAGGGAATGCGCTCGAGCTCGAACACCGGCGCACCCATGTTGACAGTGACGCGGCCATCGGGTTTGAGAATCGGCTCGATCACCCCGCCCTTGGTCTGCACCCGGATCGCGTCTTTTCGGGTGAGGCCGGCATCGCGCACGAAGCGGGCAAAACAGCGTGCGCCATTGCCGCACTGCTCCACTTCAGCGCCATCGGCGTTGTGGATGAGGTACTCGAAGTCAATGCCCGGTGCCGGCGGCGGGCGCACCGTCAGAATCTGGTCGGCACCCACGCCGAAGTGGCGGTCCGCCAGAAACCGGTACTGCGCGGTGCCCAGGCCAAAGCGCCCCTGGGTCTCGTCGAGCACCACGAAGTCGTTGCCGGCACCCTGCATCTTGGTAAACGGAATTCGCATGGGCTCATTATCCACGCGGCCGCGGCGCCGGGTGTTTGACCGCATTCTTGACCAGCTTGCTTGCCACCGCGCCGGGCAGGTCAATGGCGCAATGGTCGGCCACCTGCAGCAGGTAGAGCAGCACATCGGCCACCTCGTCGGCGATGCGCTCTCTCATGGCGGGGTCCTGTGGTGCAGCTTGTGATTCTTCAGCGGTCATCCACTGGAAAATCTCTGCCAGTTCGGCAGCCTCCACCATCAGCGCCGTGGTCAGGTTTTTAGGTGTATGAAATTGCTTCCAGTTGCGCTCGGCGGCGAAATCGCGCAAATTCTGTTGCAGTGACTCGATGTCCATGTGCGTATTCCCCAGAGAATGATGGAACAAGACTGCGACAATGTCGCCCCTATGAACCCTGTTTATACCCTCACCCTGTCCTGCCCCGACCGCCTCGGGCTGGTGCATGCCGTGTCCGGCTTTTTGCTGGAACGCAGCGGCAACATCGAAGAGGCAGCGCAGTTCAACGACACCGGCACCGGCCTGTTTTTCATGCGCGTGCAATTTGCCTGCGCCGAGCACAGCTTTGACGCGCTGAAAACCCAGCTGGCCGACTTTGCTGCGCCCTTTCAGATGCAGTGGCAATTGCACGCCCAGGCACAAAAAATGCGCACCGTGATCCTGGTCAGCAAGGAAGGCCATTGCCTGAACGACCTGCTGTTTCGCTGGAAAAGTGGCCTGCTGCCGCTCGACATTTGCGCCATAATCAGTAACCACCGCGATTATTACCAACTGGCGGCCAGCTACAACGTGCCGTTTCACCACCTGCCGGTGAGCGCCGCCACCAAACCCCAGGTGGAAGCCCGGCAGATCGAGATCATCGATGCCGAAGGCGCCGAGCTGGTGGTGCTGGCGCGCTACATGCAGATTTTGTCAGACGAGCTGTGCCGCAAGCTCAGCGGTCGCGCCATCAACATCCACCACTCGTTCTTGCCCAGCTTCAAGGGCGCAAAACCCTACTATCAGGCGCATGACCGCGGCGTCAAGCTGATCGGCGCCACCGCCCACTATGTGACTGCCGCCCTGGACGAAGGCCCGATCATCGAGCAGGACGTGGCGCGCGTGGACCACAGCAAAACGGTGGAAGACCTGACCGCCCTGGGCCGCGATACCGAGAGCCAGGTGCTGGCCCGCGCCGTCAAATGGCACAGCGAACACCGGGTGCTGATCAACGGTCACAAGACCGTGATTTTCAAGTAGCAGCCCCACTTTGTCGACAGGGGCAGCCGCCCTATTCTTGATGAATCCGCGCCTGCAGCGTCAGGTAATCCGGCAGGCGCTCACCGCCCAGCGCCACCGCGCGGGCAATGGCGTGGCTGGCTTCGGCTCGGCGGCCCAGCTCCATCAGCACCTGCGCCAGATTGTTCCAGCCGTCGGCGAAGTCGGGGTGCTTGGCAACCGTCTGGCGATAGGCCTGTTCAGCGGCCTCTTGCTGACCCAGCGCATAGGCGCTGTTGCCGGCGCCCAGCAAGGCGGCGCGGTCGTCCGGCCAGCGCTGCAGCGCGGCGGCAAACGCCTGCTGTGCGCCGCGTGCATCGGTGCGCTCCAGCGTGGCGGCGGCGGCGGTGTAAACCTCCGGTTCAGCGGTGGCGGGCAACTGCCCGGGTGGTAGCGCCAGCATGGCCCAATCCTGCCCGCGCGCCCAGGTGCGCTCAAAGGCAAACAGCGAAATTTCCATGCGCGCCGTGACCCCGGAATGCATCAGCAGCACGCCCCGTTCCCTGTCGAACCCGATCACCACGGCGTAGTGCCAAACCGGATAAATGGAAAACGCCAGATTCTGGAACACCAGCACCGGATGACCTGCCGCCACTTCGCGCAGCAGGTTCTCCAGTTTGGGCTGCAAGGGGTAAGCCAGCAAACCCTGCCGACGCGTCGCAGCCATCATTTCAGCTTGCAGCGAACCTTGGCGGCCAGGTAAGTACACCTGATCCACCAGCGCCTCGGGGCTGACCTCGACACCCCCGGCATGAGCCACCATAGCCAGCGCCGCCGGGCCGCATTCAAACTCTTCCTGCGGGAAAAATGGCACGTGCGCGAGTTCGACCTGCGCCGGAAGTTCCTCAGGCCAACGGGCCTTCAGCGACGCCGCCTGCGGCGTAGCGCAACCGCCCAACAGCAGCATCACGCAAACAAGAACCCCCGTCAAAACGGGGGTCCAAAGGCGAGCGCATCGAGCGGTCATCGCACCGATCGTGTGAACGGAAACACCTTGGTCAGGCCCATGATGTCAGTCACCAGCAGCACAATGAACACAGTAAACAGCAGTCCCAGCACATCGCCACCGGCCGGGGCCTGGTCGATGCGGCCTGCCAGTTGAGCGACTTCAGCGTCGGACATGGCCGCCACGCGTTCCAGCGCAGCTTGCGGGCTCACCCCCTGGCCCAGCATGGCCTGACGAACGTCATCGCGCACCAGAAACTGGTTCACTGCGTCGCGGCTGGCGCTCAGGTTACCCGTGGCAGCCGGTGCAGCGACTTCTTCGGTCGCCACGATGCGGGCTTGCGCACTGAAGGGCAGACCGGCGGCAGCGATACAGACCATCAGACCCGAGGAGACGAAATTTTTGAAACTTTTCATGGCTTGTTTTGCCTTTGTGTTGTGGTCGAAAGGCTGCGATTCGATCTGCATCCGGCAAGCAAGTCAAGGCAACTTACAACTTGACACAGCGACGGGGACAAGCCGGCGAACTCAATGCGCGCCTGAGGAATCGGCCTCATTGGATGTGCAATATGAGCTGCCGAACTGGCCCCACAAGACCCAAAGTGGTCAGACGTGGCGTTCCAAAACTGTCGCTCAACGTTTGAATTCACCGGCCTGCGCGGCTTTCTGCGCAGGTCCGGTGGAATGATGGGTTGGGCTTCGCATCATTGGTACATCGAGGTAATTTTCGCTGTCAGGTCAGCCGTGATCGTAAAGCCGGGAGCCGCGACATGTGTCAGCGCGACAAATGGTTTGTTCTTTTCTCCTGCAATCATTCCGACCTCTTCTTCAATGTCGTTCGCAAAGACGACACTGGTGCCAATTCCATGATCGATTGCCGCCTCAATGAGTCCGCTACTCTTATCTGCTGATGCCTTTCCGTCATCACCTTTAGCTGCCTGATGATCTTTGTCGTAAATGGCTATGTACGGGATTCTGAATTTGTTGAGAAGCTGACAGTAAAGGGGAATGTTGTCCTTTGAACCGCAGTCGACAAGCGTGTGATCGAATCGAAAAACACCGAGCTGCTTGGCTAACAGAGGAATCAGGGTCTTATCTGTAGGGCCTTCAACCAGCAGCACTCGCTTTGCGAAGAAGAGTTCGCTTCTGTCTGGGTTGATCCAATAGGAGAGATTGAAGTCCTTCTTCTTATCTCCCGTAAAGATGTCGTCAGTACATTGGCAAACTTGGGTGCCGACTACATCTGAATCCTTCTTGACGATGCAGATAGACTTGTAGCGTTCGACATCGATCAGCGCGCTTGCATGGGTACACATGACCACCTGATTCTTCGACTCAGATAGGGATACCAGCGAATCGAACAGTGCGCGCTGAGCTTGAGGGTGAAGGTAAAGTTCCGGCTCTTCGAGTATGAAATATGTGGATGCAGAAGCTGTTCGCGTCGCAGCCGGCTCCGGCGCAGCCTTCGCGCGTTCAGCTTTCAAATTATCTGAGATGACCTTGACTAGTGCGAATGTGAGCGCGCGCTGAAGTCCGTGCCCCTTTCGTCGAATATCTGTCCTTACGCCGTCATTGATCCAGACTTGCGTATTGGCCCTGAAGACGTCGTCGATATTGGGCGGTATAACTTCAACATCAATCTCTGCTCCCCACGCGTTCAGTTCGGTACTGAGCGCCTTCTCAAAATTGACTAGCTCTTCAGGTCGATGGGGATTGTCTTGGCCATCGTCATTCAGTCGATTGAGCGTACTGAACAATGACGAGAGCTTGGCCTTCGTGTCTTTCCAGTCTGGATTGTTTGCAGACATCGACTCGATAATGCTGGAATACAGCTTCCCGAATGCGCTTGCCTCCTTTGACGAGAAGTCGTCCGTGGCATCCTTGACCGCTGGGATGAAATAGATGTCTCCAAAAATGCCTTTTGCAACTGACTTCAGACCGAGAAAGTTTGTTTCCTCGATTTCGAAATTGAATGCGATGGCGCCCGGGTTCTGCTCGATGTACTTCGCCTGAGCATCCACGATATCTTGCTTTGTTAACCTCCCGGTGGCGGGAAGGAAGGGGTGAAACGGCAAACTTGCAGCAACTTCTCTCTTTGATAGAGTGGAGGCGTTCGCTTCGCGTAGCCATTCCTCTACCGGGTTCTGAATGTAACCGCGATATTCAAAGTTGCCTCCAACATATGCAAACTTGCGAACCCTTATTGATCCGTCCGCCGTAAGGTATTTCTTGAAGGTTGTTTTGTCTGTTTGGTCGAGATCGCCGAATGTGATTTCAACGAACAGTTCCTGCGCCCCTCTGTTGAAATCCAAGTCTTGGGGCTTGATCTCTCCGAAGAAGAACAGCAAAGCAGAAAGGACGTTCGATTTGCCGTGATTGTTCTGGCCAATGAAGATCATCAGATCCTGGAACGCGATTTCGAGATACTTGATCGAGCGCCAATTGGAAATGGCAAGGGATTCAATCTTCATGGACGATCCTCAAGAAGCCCAACGTCTGACATAACCGGCGCTGCGCGGCTTCATCGCGCAGCGTCCGTGTTGATGGATGGGTTAGCCCGCACTTGGGTTCCCTTTCGACTCAGGAACAAGCTCGCTCTTGAGTGACAGAATCGATTTCCGACGGTCCGCGCGGAGTGCCGGTACTACATAGATTTCGTGGAGTACGTCTGAAAGAGCTAAGAGAATTACCCGAAGGTGCTTGGCCTCCCATCCGTCGTAAGAATTCTCATGAACCTTGGTGCTTGTGACCTGCTGAATCGTGAGAAGAGTGTCAAAGAATTCGGGATCCACTTCGGAGTGAATGCTCTTCAAGGACTTGATTCGATCTTCGTAGTTCTCGCCAACAGCCTCATTGAGAACACCAAGTTCATAGACAATCTTTCGGGCACACGCAGATGCACCTGTGAGAAAGTTGCTTTTCAAACAGCCTTCCGCTTCGGTCAGTAGCTCTCGGAGTACTCTATTGATCCGGCCCGATGAAGTTTTAAGCCGCATATTTGACATACCGATCCTGAAAGTAGCCAATGACCCGCTCAGGCGTTTGCTCCAGCATCGTCATGTGCTCGGTGGCTGCTTGACGTAA
>Ga0172367_10001556_pt1 | contig 32933 bp, 28 predicted proteins | sample Lak10m_FD_114542 | JGI IMG/M metagenome (GOLD analysis project Ga0172367, IMG submission 114542) | Freshwater microbial communities from Kabuno Bay, South-Kivu, Congo - kab_022012_10m | ecosystem: Environmental > Aquatic > Freshwater > Lake | place: Democratic Republic of the Congo: South-Kivu...
CAAGGTGCCGCTCGGCCGCATCGGCCGCGCCAGCGAGATCGGCGGCCCGGTGGCCTTCCTGCTGTCGCCGGCGGCGAGCTTCGTCAACGGCGCGGACCTCGCCGTGGACGGCGGCTGGACCGCGTGGTAAGCCCTCGGCAGCGGTAGTATTCGTCGCATGACGTCCACCGCTTGGAAGGTATGGAACCGCGACGACAAGGTCGAGCAGCGCACGTACAAGCGCGTCACCGGCGAGCTGCCCGAGATGGAGTGCACCAAGCAGCTCGTGTCGCTCGTCGGCGAGGTCTACCGGCCGGGCATGACCGTGCTCGACGTGGGCTGCGCGGCGGGCCACTACTACAACGGCCTGCGGCGGCTCGACCCTGACATCCGCTACTCCGGCGTCGACGCGACGGCCGCGTACATCGACTTCGCGAAGAGTCACTTCGCGACGAACCCGAACGTCCAGTTCCAGGTCGGGGACATCTTCGGCCTGCCGCAGGATTTCACCGGGCGCTTCGACATCGTGTTTTGCTGCAACGTGATGCTGCACCTGCCGAGCCACGATGCACCACTGCGCAACCTCGTCAGGGCAGCGAAGTCGCACGTCTTCGTGCGCACGCTGCTCGCGGAAAAGACGCACCTGAGCAAGCTTCTCTACACCGACTCGTTCGGACCGGACGGCGAGCCGTCGGACTTCGCCTTCCAGAACACGTGGAGCTTCGATTCGTTCCGGAAGACGGTCGCATCCGCCGGCGGCCACCGCATCGACTTCCTCGATGACCGGTTCGACGCCGAGCAGATCAACCGCGAGCACGCGGACTTCAACCGCGTGCAGAGCGCGGTGACCAAGGTGCAGGACGGCGTGCAGATCGCCGGAAGCAAGGTCTTCGAGTGGAAGTGGGCGCGCGTCACGAAGTGACGACCGCCCGCCCGGCGGATCAGTAGTCGACGCCCAGCGCCGGATCGCCGCAATACAGCGTCAGCGCGTGCCGCGAGCCCGCGCGAATCGGGCTGCCGCGGTGGAGCGCGGTGACGTCGGCGAGGATCAGCGTGCCCTGCGGCCCGGTGAACGTGTGCGGCTGGTTCACCACGCCCTCCATCGCCGCGACTTCCGCATCGGTGAAGCGGTACTGGCCCGGCTTGCGCTTGCCCTTCGCGAGGAGCGAGAGCAGCAGTCCCCGGTCATGCGACCCGGGGATCAGCTGGAACGGGCCATTCTCGGCCGAGCAATCGCTCAGGTACATGATGGCCTTGAACTGCAGGCTGTGCGGGCTGTCGAGGTGCCAACCGCCGCCGGACCCGGCGTTGCCTTCCTTGAAGTCCATCCGCGCGGCAAGCACGAACTTCTCGGCCTGCTTGCGCCCGGTGTAGGCGCGGCGGACCTCCTCGATCAGGGGGTCGTCGCGGAACGACTCGAGCGAGGGGACGTGGCGCTCGGCACGGAAGAAGCGGTGATCCGACCTCTTGCCGTCGACCCACGCGCCCTCGAGGCCGTCCCGGCCGCAGAGCCCGTCGATCTCGGCGCGGGACCGCGCGCAGCGGTCGGCAGCCCAGAACGACGGGATGACTGCGAACCCGCGAGCCCGGACCTCCGCTGCAAGCGCGGCCGCGCGCGCGGAGACGCCGCCCGCGGTGGCGCGGAGCATGGGCCGGCGGGTGGCTTCGAACGCTTCCTTGGCGAGGTGGGTCAGCAGGGAAGGCATGGGGACATGATACGGGCGCGGCGGGCGATCGCCTCTCGCCCGTGGACCTACAATCGAAGCCACGGAACGTGCCAGGGCAGACCACGAGCGCCGCGACCCCATCCGCCGATGCGGCCCGACACGAACCGGCGCACCCTGCGTACCGGCCCGACATCGACGGCATCCGGGCAATCGCGATCGGGTCGGTCATGCTCTTCCATGCGGGCATTCCGGGCATGTCCGGGGGCTTCGCGGGCGTCGATGTCTTCTTCGTGATCTCGGGGTTCCTGATCGCCTCGCAGATCCTGCGAGAGATCGACGCCGGCACGTTCTCGATGACCGGCTTCTGGACCAGGCGCACCCGGCGGATCGTGCCAGCCATGGCGACCATGATGGCGGCAACGCTCGCGGCCGGCTGGTTCGCGATGTTCGCCTCCAACTACGCGGACCTCGGTCGAGCCGCGGTGGCGCAGGCTCTGTTCGGATCCAACTTCTATTTCTGGATCAAGGCCGGCTACTTCGCCGGCCCCTCCGAACTCAAGCCCCTGCTGCACACCTGGTCCCTCGCGGTCGAGGAGCAGTATTACCTGGTGATCCCCTTCCTCCTGTGGCTGACGGCACGTCGAGGGAGGTTCGTCGCGGGTGTGGCGATCGGCGCGCTGCTTGCAGCCTCGCTCGTCTGCTCGGTGATGACCACCCGCGGCGACGCCGACTTCGCCTTCTACCTGCTGCCGAGCAGGGGATGGGAACTGCTTGCGGGATGCGGGCTGGCGCTCCTTCCACCACGGGTCGCGGGCCATCAATGCGCGCGCGGAGGGGTGGCGCAAGTCGCGGGCGCAGCGGGCCTGTCGATGGTCGTGCTCTCGTTCGTCGCGTTCGATGCCTTCACGCCGTGGCCCGCGCCCGCCGCCGTGCTTCCCTGCGCCGGCACCCTGCTCCTCCTGTGGTCGGGCGGGCGCGCATCGACCATGACGCGCCGCCTGCTCGGAGCCCGGCCGATGGTGGCGATCGGGCTTCTCTCCTACTCGCTGTACCTCTGGCACTGGCCGGTGCTCGCCTTCGCGAGATACCTCGCGATCGAGCCGCTCGGGCCCTGGGAGGCCGCGGCGGCCATGGCGGCCTCCGTTCCAGTGGCCTACGCGTCATACTGGCTCGTCGAGACGCCCTGCCGGCGAGGAGCGGCCTTCGGGACGCCGGCACGGGCGCTCGGCATCTCGGGCGCAATGATGGTCGCGGTGCTCGCGGGAGGCGCAATCGTCATGGCGACCGATGGCCGCGCCGGCCGCGCGCGCGAGCGCGCCGAGGGGTTCGAGTCCGCGCGGACTGCGGAGAAGCTCCGGCAGGAGCTCTGCGCGCCCATCACCTCGATACCCGTGCCTCCGGCGGGGTTCTGTCGGCTCGGCGACGTCAGCACCGCGCAGCCGAAGCTCCTCCTCGTCGGTGACAGCTTCTCGGGGATGTACCTCGGTTCCCTGGCGCGCGGCTCCGCAGCGACTGGCCGCGAGGTGTGGTTCTGCCGCGACCGCGTGGTCGACGTGCACCCGGCAGTCGTCGATGCCGTGCGCGCCGGGCCGGTCACCGACGTCGTGCTTGCCTACAGCTGGCGAAGGGCGATGCGCGGAGGCATCCCCGAGATTGGCGCCCGGGGCGATGGGGCAGCCCGCACCTACGACGCGTCGATCCTTCTGCAGGACCGGGCGGGCCGCTTCACGGCGGACGTTCTGGCACTCGTGCGCGAGCTGCGTTCGCTCGGCGCGCGCGTGCATGTCGTCGATGCACCGCCGGACTTCGCGGTGCCGGTGCCGCTGAAGCTCGCGATGATCGTCCGCCGGGGCGGCGACCCATCGACGCTCCGTGCCGACCTCGCGGAGCACCGTCGCTCGCTCGCGCCGGTGCATGCGGTGTTCGACGAGCTCGAACGCGCCGGGGATGTCACGCTCGTACGGCCCACCGAGGCGCTGTGCGGGCCGGACGGTACCTGCCCCGCCTGGCGGGAAGGGCATGCGCTCTACTCGGACGACTCCCACCTCTCCGAAGAAGGCGCAGCGCTCGTGGATCCGCTCTTCCTCCCGGCGCTGCGCGGCCAGTGAGCCCGCAACGCTGAATATCATCCGGCCCGTGCAGCACGAGGCAATCCAGGCCGCGGCATTCCTGGCGCTGATCGTGGTGCCGGGCGCCGGACTGGTCGCGGCCCTTGCGCCGAGGGCCGGTTGGGGAACCCGGATCGCCATCGGCATGCCTGCCGGCGTGGTGCTGCTCTGCGCCGTGCACGCTGCCGCATGTGCTGCGGGATTCCACGCGGCGGCACCGTGGGCCGCGTGGGGCATGGCCGTGCTCGGGTGCGCGGCGCTCGCGCATCGACGTCACGCCGACGGCCGACCCGAGGACCGCATTTCATGGGCGATTGTCGGCGGGGCCTGCTGCATGGGAGCGACATGGGTCCTGGCCGCGCGCCATTGGCCCATGCTCGACTCGCTGCCCCCTGGCGGGAGCGGGCTCGACGACACTGCCTACCACGCCGCCTGCGCCGCGCAGTTCAAGGCGTCGTTCCCGGCGCCGGATCCGACAGCCGAGGGATTCCGCCAGCAGGCCCACTTCCTGCTGCACCTGCTCGTCGGTGCGCTGAGTGCCGCGTGCGGCGAGGCACCGTACGAACTGCTGCTGCGTGCCGTCCCGCTCGGCCTCGCAGCGATGCTGGGCTTCCAGCTGACGCTGGCCGCGCGCAGCGCGGGGATCCGCGGCACGTGGTCGGTGGCCGTCTCGCTGGCGACGGTCGTCGGTGGAAATGCCGGGATCCTCGCGGCCCCGTTCCTCGGCGCACGAACCGTCCTGAACGACTTCCCGCAGCCCACCCCGATCCTGCTGTGGAAGCTGCCGGGACTTGCGCTCGCGCTGGCCTGCATGCTGCCTTCCATCGCCCTGATGCGCCGGGGGGCGTTCATGGAGCGCAACGGCACCACGTCGGCCGGATGGCTGGTCCTCGCGGCGGCCTCGTGCGCGGGCATGTGCCTCGCGAAGCCCGTGGCGCCGGTCGTCCTTCTCTGCGGCATCGCCCTGCTGAATGCCGTGAGCCTGCTCCGCACGCGAGCGCCGCATCGCGAGACGATCGCGTTCGCCGCGATGCTCACGGCATGCTTCGTCGGAGCGGCAGCGCTCACCTACGACGCCGATGCGTACGGCTACGGCACGATCGAGCCGCAGCCGCTGCGAAGCGCTGCGGCCACGTTTCATGTCGACACGGGGCGTGCCGGGTGGCCGTTGATGCTCGCGGGCGCGGTCCTGCTGTGGATGCCGCTCTCGTGGGCGAGCATCGTCGGCGCGTGGCGTTCCGTGCGATCGGGGCCTCTCGAGGCAGCGCTCCTCGTGGGCGCCGGAGCCGCGCTTGCCGGACTCGCCCTCTTCGCGGCGCTGTTCACGCCCATGGGCGCGGAGTTCCAGTTCGCCCTGGCCGGGAAGTTCCTCGGTGACGCTGCGGGCGCGATCATCCTTGCCGCCTCCGCGCAGCAGGCGTTCGCGGCGCGCCCACGGCGCACCGCACTGGTCGCCGCTGCCGCGTGCGCGGTCCTCGCCGCGCCGGCGACGATGAAGGCATGGCTTCTGCTGCGGCGCCCGGAACGGCCCACTGCCGCGGGGGCACCGCTCACCGCGGACCTGGTTGCGGCGATGCGCTGGCTCCGCGACAGCTCGCAGGCCACCGAGACGGTCCTGCTCTCCAACCAGGAGGGCACCAACGGCATGCTGAGCGCCTCGGAGTGCATCGCGCTCTCGGAGCGGCAGGCCTACCTCGCCTGCGTGCGCTACTCGCCGGGCGCCTATGTCCCGCTGTGGCAGGGCGCGCCACCGCCGCTGCAGGCACGCATCGACGAGGCGAACGCCGTGTTCCGCGCCGAGCCTGGCGCGGCGACCACGCTCGCGGCGCGCTCCCGCGTGCGCTGGGCCGTGCTCGATCGAGCGCGCGGGGAGCGATTCGACGAGAATGCCCTGCGCGCGGAACTCGGCGAGCCGGCGTTCGCCAACGCGCGAGTCGCGATCTGGCGGATCCAGCCGCCGGCCGTGGGCGAACAGGAGCCGAGACGCCAGTGATCCCCTTCTCGAAGCCGACGCTCGGACCCCTCGAGCATGAGTACGTCGCGCAGGCGCTCGCGTCGGGGCACCTTCACGGCGGCGGCCCGTTCACGCGCAAGTGCGAGCGATGGCTCGAGGCGAGGCTCGGCTGCGGGCGCGCGATCATCGTGCCTTCCTGCACCGCCGCGCTGGAGATGGCCGCACTGCTCTTCGAGATCGGCCCCGGCGACGAGGTGATCATGCCGTCGTACACGTTCGTCTCGACGGCGAACGCGGTCGCGCTCCGGGGCGGCGTGCCCGTGTTCGTCGACATCCGGCACGAGACGCTCAACATCGACGAGGACCTCGTCGAGGCGGCGATCACGCCCCGGACGCGGGCGATGTTCCCGGTGCACTACGCCGGCACGCCCTGCGACCTGCGGCGGCTCCGGTCGATCGCGGACCGGTACGGGCTGCACATGGCCGAGGACGCGGCGCAGGCGCTGCTCTCATCGCACCAGGGAACCATGGCGGGCACGGCGGGGCACCTCGGCTGCCTGAGCTTCCACTCCACGAAGAACGTCACCTGCGGCGAGGGCGGCGCGCTGCTCGTGAACGACCCTGGCCTCGCCGCGCGCGCGGAGGTCCTGCACGAGAAGGGAACGGACCGCAGCCGGTTCATGCGCGGCGAGGTCGACAAGTACTCCTGGCGCGACCTCGGCTCGAGCTACGTGCCGAGCGAGGTCACCGCGGCGCTGCTGCTCGCGCAGCTCGAGCGGGCCGAGGAACTCAACACGGCGCGGCAGCGGGCCTGGGACGCCTACCACGAGGCGCTTGCGCAACTCGATCGCGACGGGCGCCTCGTCCGGCAGGTCCTGCCGGCAGGATGCAAGGGCAACGCGCACATCTTCTTCGTCGTGCTGCCGACCGCGGAGGAGCGCGATGCGCTGCTCGCCCACCTCCGCTCGCGCGGGATAGGCGCCACCTTCCACTACGTGCCGCTCCACTCGTCGCCTGCGGGGCGGCGCCTCGGGCGAGCTGCAGGCAGCCTGCGGAACACGGACGACCTTGCCGCGCGGATGGTCCGCCTCCCGCTGTGGCCGGGCATCGACCCGCGCCCCGTGGTGGATGCGATCAACGAGTGGTCGGAGCACGCGTCCCGGCGCTGAACCCGCCCGTCGCGGGGCGCCTCGCCACGAGCAGCAGCGACCCGCCCGCGGGGAAGCGAACGCCGTGCGACACGAGCCACGCCTCGGCCCGCATCACCTGCCACAGCGACCATCCGAGCGCCGGGGGGAGCCGGAACTCGGCCATCGGGTCCGGCGCGGCGCCGGGACGTCCCCGGCGCGACAGCGCCATCGCCGGCAGCAGCAGCGAGGTGAACGATGCGTCCTCGACGGGCTCGAGCCCCGCGCGGGCCGCGAGCTCGCGCAGCCCGCGTCGCGAATACCTGCGGAAGTGCATGCTGCACTCGTCCTGCCAGCTCCAGAGCCAGCGGTGCTGCGGAACGGTGATCACCGCGAGCCCGCCCGGGCGAAGGCTGCGTGCCATCGAGCGCAGCGCACCGAGGTCGTCCTCGATGTGCTCGAGCACGTCGAACGCGCCGACGGCATCGAAGCACGAGTCGAACTCCGACCGCAGCAGGTCCAGCGCCGCGAACCGCGCGCGGGGCACGCGCGCCCGCGCGAACGGCAGCGCCTCCTCGAAGTACTCGGTTCCGAGGAGCGCAGCGTCAGGAAACGCACCGGCCACTGCCGCGAGCGCGTGCCCGGTGCCGCACCCGAACTCGGTGAAATCGCGCATCCCCGGGGAATGCCGTTGCAGGAAGTGGACGATCAGCCGAGCCCTCGCGCGGAACCAGAAGTGCGCGTCCTCCTTGGCCGCGAGCTCCGCGTACCAGACGGGATCGAACGGGCGGGTCGGCTCCGGCTGCGAAGGCGGACTCGTCATGCCGCCGCCACCGCCGGCTGCCGGCACTCGAGGACCGCGAGCGGAAAGGGGATGCGGGTCTGGCGGTCGGTCAGCGTGACCTCGACCGACCGGAAGGCGCGCCCCGCGGCGGCGCGGTACGCCTCCGCGGATCGCACGAAGCGACCGCGGTCGAGGCGGCCGAGCATGCGCGCGACCGCGGACATCGACGGGTCGATGCAGGTCTCGATCGCCACGAGGCGGCCGTTCGGCGCCATGGCGCGCGCGGCGGAGGCCAGCAGCACCCCCATCTCCGAGTCGTCGAGGTGGTGCAGCAGGCCGGCGCAGAGCACGAGATCGAAGCTCGGCAGCTTCAGTCCGGGAAGGTCCGAGGCCCGGGCCTCGATGAAGTTCCCGCGGTCGCCGTGGATGCGCCGCGCGCGCTCGAGGTAGGCGCGGGACGGCTCGAGGCCCCAGTAGCGCACGTCGCCGAACGCGGAGCGCCAGTTCCCGGGGCCGCAGCCGATGTCGAGCACCGCGGCGCCGGCAGGCACCGACAGGAAGCGCTCGCGGAACGCGCGCTCGCGGGCCGGATCGCTCACCATTCGCTGCACCAGCTCGTATGCGCGGCCGGACGCGAGCAGCCCCCACGCTCCGCCCGCGCGGGTCCCCGCGGAGGTGTCGATCGCATCGCGCGTCGAGCGTTCCATCGCCGGAGTCTACGGGCGGGCGCTCGGCCCACGCCGAGGGATAGACTGCGCCGCATGGTCGTCCTCGTCACCGGAGGAGCTGGGTTCATCGGCTCGGCGGTCGTCCGCGACCTGCTGTCGAACACCGGCTGGCGCGTGGTGAACGTCGACTGCCTGACCTATGCAAGCGATCCCGAGGCGGCCGGCTGGGACGCGCACGGCGGGCGCTACGCGTTCGAGCGCGCGGACGTCTGCGACGGACCGGCGCTGCGGCGCATCCTCCGCGAGCACCGCCCCGACGCGATCCTCCACCTCGCGGCAGAGAGCCACGTCGATCGCTCGATCGACGGACCGGCGCCCTTCATCCGGACGAACGTCGTCGGCACGGGCACGCTCCTCGCGGAGGCACGCGAGCACTGGTCCGGGCTCGGCGACGCCGCACGGGGCAGGTTCCGGTTCGTCGGCGTCTCGACGGACGAGGTCTACGGGGACCTCGACGCGGGACGCCCGCCGGCCGACGAGTCGGCTCCCTACCGCCCCAGTTCCCCCTATGCGGCGAGCAAGGCCGCCGCGGACCATCTCGTGCGCGCGTGGCACCGCACGTGGGGGTTCCCGGCGATCGTCACCAACTGCTCGAACAACTACGGTCCCCGCCAGTTCCCCGAGAAGCTCATCCCGCACATGGTCCTCTCGGCGATCGCGGGACGGCCGATGCCTGTCTACGGACGCGGCGACCAGGTCCGCGACTGGATCCACGTCGACGACCACGCGCGCGGCCTGCGGCTGGCGCTCGAGCGCGGCGTCCCCGGCGAGACCTACAACTTCGGCGGATCGGGCGAGCGCCGCAACATCGATGTCGTGCACGCGATCGCAGCCGCGCTCGAAGAGCTGGCCCCGGGGCGGCGACCCGCCGGCGGGTACGCGTCGCTCGTGCGGCACGTCGAGGACAGGCCCGGCCACGACCGTCGCTACGCGATCGACGCCGCGCACGCCCGGCGGGCCCTCGGCTGGTCGCCGATGCACGGGTTCGGCGACGGCCTGCGCGCCACCGTCGCGTGGTACCTCGACAACGAGGCTTGGTGGACTCGCATCCTTGCCGGCAGCTACCGGCTCGAGAGGATCGGCCGATGAAGGGAATCGTCCTCGCCGGAGGCAGCGGCACGCGCCTCCATCCGCTGACGCTCGGCACGTCGAAGCAGCTGCTGCCGGTCTACGACAAGCCGCTCGTCTACTACCCGATCTCCGTGCTCATGCTTGCCGGCATCCGCGACATCCTCGTGATCTCGGCCCCCGACGACGCGGCCGGGTTCCGCAGGCTGCTCGGCGACGGCTCCCGGCTCGGCGCGAGGATCTGCCACGCGGTGCAGGAGCGCCCGCGCGGCATCGCGGAGGCACTCGTGATCGGCGAGGAGTTCGCGGCGGGCGGGCCCGTGGCGCTGGTGCTCGGGGACAACCTGTTCTACGGGCAGGGATTCACGCCCGTGCTCCGGCGCGCCGCCGAGCGGCGGGCGGGCGCGACCGTCTTCGCGTACCGGGTTCGCAATGCGAGGGCGTTCGGGGTCGCCGAGCTCGACGCGGAGGGGCGCGTGCTGTCGATCGAGGAGAAGCCCGAGCGCCCGCGGTCGCAGTACGCGGTGACCGGGCTCTACTTCTACGACGGGCGCGCACCGGCGATCGCCCGTGCGGTGAAGCCGTCCGCGCGCGGCGAACTGGAGATCACGTCGGTCAACCGTGCGTACCTCGAGCTCGGTGCGCTCCATGCCGAGGTGCTCGGCCGGGGCTTCGCCTGGCTCGACACCGGCACGCCCGACAGCATGCTCGAGGCCGCGCACTTCGTGCAGACGATCGAGCGCCGACAGGGCTTCCGCATCGGATGTCCCGAGGAGGTCGCGTGGCGGAACGGCTGGATCTCGGACGCGGAGCTGCGCGAGCGCGCAGCCGCGCTCGGCAAGACCGGGTACGGCGAGTACCTCGCCTCGCTGCCTGAGGACGGCCGGGACCCGTGAGGCGCGTCGCGGTGCTGCAGTCGAACTACATCCCCTGGCGGGGATACTTCGACCTGATCGCGTCCGTCGACGAGTTCGTCCTCTACGACGACGCGCAGTACACGCGCCGCGACTGGCGAAACCGCAACATGATCAAGACGCCGCAGGGCAAGGCGTGGCTCACGGTGCCCGTGCGAGCGAAGGGCAGGTTCGAGCAGTCGATCCGCGAGACCGAGATCGACGGCGCGGAGTGGCAGGCGACGCACTGGAAGTCGATCCTGCAGCACTACGCCCGCGCCCCCCACGTCGGCGAGCTGCGGCGTGCGCTCGGGCCGGTCTACGAGGGCCCGCCGCACGCGATGCTGTCGTCGCTGAACCGCGCCCTGATCGAGGCGGTCTGCGGCTACCTCGGCATCCGCACCGCCATCTCGTCGTCCGGCGGCTGCGAGCTGCCGGAGGGGCGGACCGCAAAGCTCGTCGCCCTGTGCCGCCGCGCGGGCGCCACGGCCTACGTGAGCGGGCCCGCGGCCCGCGCGTACCTCGACGAGGGCGAGTTCGGCGCCGAGGGAATGCGGGTGGAGTGGTTCGGCTACGAGGGATACCCCGACTACCCGCAGCTATGGGGCGGGTTCGACCCGCACGTGTCGGTGGTGGACCTGATCGCCAACTGCGGCCCGCGGAGCGCGGAGTACATGAAGTATGTTCCCCGGGCATGAAGCTGTCGGTCGTCGCGACGCTCTACTGCTCCGCGCCGTACGTGGCGGAGTTCTGCGACCGCGCCTCGCGCCAGTGCCGCGCGCTGGCCGGCGATGACCACGAGATCGTGCTGGTGGACGACGGCTCGCCGGACGAGTCGCTCCGGCTGGCGATCGACGCCTCGCGCCGCGACCCGCACGTGCGCGTCGTCGAGCTCTCGCGGAACTTCGGCCACCACAAGGCGATGCTCGCCGGGCTCTCGGAGTCGCGAGGCAACCTCGTCTTCCTGGTGGACAGCGACCTCGAGGAGGAGCCCGAGTGGCTCGCGGAGTTCGCGGCCGCGATGCGCCGCGACGGATGCGACGTCGTGTACGGGGTCCAGGCAGACCGCAAGGGCGGGTGGTTCGAGCGCTGGAGCGGAGGGCTCTTCTACCGGGTGTTCCACCTCCTCACCGGCCACAAAATCCCCGCGAACATGGTGACCGGGCGGCTGATGACGCGCGCGTACGTGGACGCGCTGCTCCTCCACCGTGAGCGCGAGAGCGACATCGGCGGGCTGTGGCACATCACCGGCTTCGACCAGCGCCCGTGCACGGTGCGCAAGCACTGCACGAGCGCCACCACGTACACGATCGGGCGCAAGGTCTCGCTCTTCGTCAACTCGATCACCTCGTTCAGCAGCGCACCGCTGGTGGCCATGTTCTGGCTCGGCGCGGCGGTCGCGGCGCTCGCCGCGGTCGCCGCGGCGTGGACGCTCGCGTCATGGCTCGCGACCTCCGAGCCGGTCTCGGGCTGGACCTCGCTGGTGCTCTCGGTGTGGTTCTTCGGGGGCCTGAACCTTGCTTGCCTCGGGCTGGTCGGCATCTACGTCGGGAAGGTGTTCCTCGAGGTCAAGCAGCGTCCCAACTGGATCGTGAAGGCGAGGCACGGAAGCGATGGATGAGTCCCTCGTCAGGCGCACGGTCGAGCACTACGCCGAGAAGTGGGAACGGCACGGCGCGTCGCCGCTCGGGGTCGACTGGAACGGCGAATCGAGCCAGGTGCTCCACTTCCAGCAGCTCGCGCGGGTCCTGCAGCCCGGAGCCGCATTCACGGCGAACGACCTCGGGTGCGGCTACGGCGCGCTCCTCGACTTCCTCGAGCGGCACGGCGGATGCGCCGGGTACCGGGGCTACGACGTCAACGAGTCGATGGTCGCGGCGGCGCGCGAACGCACGGCCGGGCGCGACGGCGTCTCGTTCGAGGTGAGGTCGGCGCCCGATCGCGATGCGGACTACGGGTTCGCGAGCGGCATCTTCACGCTGCGCCTGGGCCGGTCCGACGAGGAGTGCATGCGCCAGATGGCCGACACGCTCGACGAGCTCGACCGGACCAGCGCCCGCGGGTTCGCCTTCAATTGCCTGACGTCGTACTCCGACGCGGAGAAGATGCGGGACTACCTGTACTACCCCGACCCCTGCGCGGTCTTCGACCGCTGCAAGCGGCGGTACTCGCGGAACGTGGCGCTGCTCCACGACTACGGGCTCTTCGCGTTCACGGTCCTGGTCCGGAAGGACGTCGCCGGGCCCGGAGCCCCCGCCCGCTGAGGCGGCGCGCCGAACCGATAGACTCCGGCGATGGACCTCACCAACGCCTCGATCCTGGTGACCGGCGGCACCGGGAGCTTCGGGCAGAAGTTCGTCGAGACCGTGCTGCGCGACCACCCGGGGGTCTCACGCCTGGTGGTGTTCAGCCGCGACGAGCTGAAGCAGTGGCAGATGCAGCAGCGCTTCCCGGCCTCGCGGTTCCCGCAGCTCAGGTTCTTCATCGGCGACGTACGGGATGCCGGGCGCCTGAGCCGGGCGATGGAGGGAGTCGATACGGTGGTGCACGCCGCGGCACTCAAGCAGGTACCGGCCGCGGAGTACAACCCGATGGAGTGCATCCACACCAACGTGCTCGGAGCCGAGAACGTGGTGAACGCGTGCCTCGACAACTCCGTGCGCCGCGTCGTGGCGCTGTCCACGGACAAGGCAGCCGCCCCGATCAACCTCTACGGCGCGACCAAGCTGTGCTCGGACAAGCTGTTCGTGAGCGCGAACAACATCCGCGGCCGGCGCGACAGCCGGTTCGCGGTGGTCCGCTATGGGAACGTGCTCGGCTCCCGCGGCAGCGTCGTGCCGTTCTTCCTCGAGCACAGGCGCAACGGATGGCTGCCGATCACCGATGACCGCATGACGCGCTTTAACATCACGCTCGACCAGGGCGTTGCGCTCGTGCTCCGGACGCTGAAGGACCTCTGGGGCGGCGAGATCGTCGTGCCCCGCATCCCCTCGTACCGCATCCTCGAGGTGGCCGATGCGGTGGCACCCGATGCGGAGAAGCGCCGGGTCGGGATCCGCCCCGGCGAGAAGCTGCACGAGCAGATGATCACCACCGCCGATGCGCCCTGCACCGTGGATCGCGGCGACTTCTTCGCGATACTGCCGTCGATGGAGGCGGCATCCGCGTATGCCGAGCGCCACCGCGGGCGCCGCGTCCAGGCCGGGTTCAGCTACGACAGCGAGGCGAACGGCGAGTTCCTCGACGTCGAATCGCTGCGCGCGATGATCCGCGACCACGTCGACCCGTCGTTCACGCCGGGATGCGCGGCGGAGGCGCTCGCGGGATCCGGGCGATGATTACCTACGGCAGGCAGTCGATCGACGCGGCCGACGAGGCCGCCGTGTTGGCGGCGCTCCGCAGCGACTTCCTCACGCAGGGCCCCGCGGTGCCTGCCTTCGAGGCCTCCCTTCGGGAGGCCACCGGCGCGGCGCACGCCTTGGCGGTCAACAGCGCCACGAGCGCGCTGCACCTGGCCTGCCTGGCGCTGGGGCTCGGCCCCGGCGGACTGCTCTGGACCACGCCCAACACCTTCGTCGCGAGCGCCAACTGCGGGCGGCTCTGCGGCGCGGACGTGGACTTCGTCGACATCGACCCGGCCACGCTCAACCTGTGCGCGGAGGCGCTCGAGCGCAAGCTGCATGCCGCCGAGCGGGCCGGGCGGCTGCCGCAGGTGGTCGTACCCGTCGACTTCGCGGGCCTTCCCGCGGACATGCGCGCCATCCGCGTGCTCGCGGACCGCTTCGGGTTCCGGGTCATCGAGGACGCATCGCACGCGATCGGCGCGAGCGATGGCGTCGTCCCGGTCGGCCGGGGGCGGACGGCAGACATCACGGTACTCAGCTTCCATCCCGTGAAGATCGTGACGACCGCGGAGGGCGGTGCCGCACTCACAGACCATGCCGACCTCGCGCGCGCGCTCGAGCGCTCGCGTACCCACGGCATCACGCGCGACCCCGCGCAGATGCGCGGCGAGAGCGAGGGGCCGTGGTACTACCAGCAGGTCGGGCTGGGGCTCAACTACCGGATGACGGACCTGCAGGGTGCGCTCGGCTGCAGCCAGATGCGGCGCCTGCACGAGTTCGTGCGCGTACGCACCGAGCTCGCCGAACGCTACGACCGGCTGCTCGCGGAGCTGCCCGTGGTGCCCGCGCCGCGCCGCGCCGGCGCGCTCAGCGCGTGGCACCTCTACGTCGTGCAGCTCGACGGCGCGCTCGAGCCGCGGCGGCGCGAGGTCTTCGAGCGCATGCGCGCGGCGGGAATCGGCGTCAACGTGCACTACATACCCGTGCACCTGCAGCCCTACTACCGCGACCTCGGGTTCAGGGAAGGCGACTTCCCGAACTCCGAGCGCTACTACCGGCGCGCGATCACCCTTCCGCTGCACCCGGGACTGACCCACGACGAGCAGGACCACGTGGTGCGGGCGCTGCGGGAGGCGATCGGGTGAGCGCCGGCGACGGAGGCCCCGCGATCGACGTCGCGATCCGCGTGGCCGCCTCCGGGTCGATCGGCGCGGGGCACGCAGCGCGAACCGCCGCCGTGGCGCATGCGCTGGCGGCGATCGGCACGCGGGTCCGCTTCGCCTGCGATGCGGCGACGGCACGCGTCCTCGCGGAGCGGGCCGTGCCGACGGGGTGGATCACCACGACCGACCCGATCCCTGCGGGCACGGCCGGCGACGAATCCGAGGCATCGCCCGCGGCCCAGGTGGTGGATGCCGCATCGACCCTTGACGCCGTGCGCGGCGACTGGATGCTCGTCGACTCGTACCGCCTCGGCGCGACCTGGCATCGCGCGGTGCGTGCCTCCGGTGTCCGCGTCGCGGCCTTCGACGACCTCTGCGACCGGCCGATCGGCGCGGACCTGGTGATCAATGCGGCACGGGCGGCCGCGGACTACGCGCGACTCGCGCCAGAGGCCATGGTGCTCGGCGGGCTCGAGTACGCCGTCATCGGCGACCCCGCACGTCCCGCCGCCGCCGGGCTGGGGAGCATCCTGCTCTCGTTCGGCGCCGCCGACGCAGCGGGCCTGACGGCTGCGACGCTTCGCGAGCTGGCGACTCGACGGGGATTCGCGGAGGCCGGCTCCCCGCCCATCGCCGTGCAGCTGGGGACCTCCGCACCGGGACGCACCGAGGTCGAGCGACTCCTCGCGGGAACGAGGGGCTCGCGGATGGCCGACGGCCCGACGTCGCCGGGGACGCCGCTCCTCTCGATCGGTGCCGCAGGCGTCGGGCTGCTCGAGCGACTTCAAGCGGGGGTTCCCTGCGTCGTCGTCGTCGCGGCCCAGAACCAGTCCGGGCTCGCCCGTGCGGCCGCGGCTGCGGGCGCCGCGATCGTCGTCGATTCGGTGCAAGGGGCGTGCGATGCCGCGGAGCGGCTGCTCGCCGACGATGCCGGTCGCGCCCGCCTTGCGGCTGCTGCACGAGCCGCGGTCGATGGCCGCGGCGCGGCACGGATCGCGCGCGCGATCGGACGGCTGGCGGGAGTCGCGCTCCGACGTGCGACCATGGACGATGCCGCGCTGCTCCACGCCTGGCGGAACGACCCATCGGTGCGCGCCGTGAGCCACAATCCCGGCGAGATCGCCTTTGCCGACCACTGCCGCTGGCTCGAGGCCAGCCTTGCCCGAACCGACCGGCATGTGCTGGTCGCCGAGCGGCGCGGAGCGCCGGTCGGGACGCTCCGGTTCGACGTGGCCGGCGGCCGCGCGACCGTGTCGATCGCGGTGGACCCCCGGTTCCGAGGCTCGGGGATCGGCCCCGCGATCCTCGACGCCGGGCACGCCTGGATCGCGGCGAACGCGCCTAGCGTCGCGGCACTGCGCGCCGAGATACGGCCCGGCAACGAGGCGAGCGCCCGCGCCTTCCTCGCGGCGGGCTACCTTCCCGGCAACGACGCCTACGAGCGCCCCGTGGGGCGCGGGAGCAGCACATGAAGATCGAGAACCGAGAGGTCGGCCTGCATGCGCCGCCGTTCGTCATCGCCGAGCTTTCCGGAAACCACAACGGCTCGCTCGACCGGGCGCTCGCGATCGTCGACGCCGCGGCGGCAACCGGCGCGCACGCCCTGAAGATCCAGACGTACACCGCCGACACGATGACCCTCGACATCCGCGAGGGAGAGTTCGTGATCGCAGACCCGAGAAGCCCGTGGGCAGGACGCAGCCTCTACGACCTGTACGAGGAGGCCCACACGCCGTGGGACTGGCACGGCCCCATCTTCGAGCGCGCGCGCCGGCACGGGATGATCCCGTTCAGCACGCCCTTCGACCACAGCGCGGTCGATTTCCTCGAGACGCTCGACGCGCCCTGCTACAAGATCGCGAGCTTCGAGAACACCGACCTGCCCCTCATCCGCAAGGTCGCGTCCACGGGCAAGCCGATCATCGTGTCGACAGGTATGGCATCGCTCGCGGAGATCGACGCCCTCGTCCGCACCGCCCGGGAGGCAGGCTGCCGGGACCTCGTGCTCCTCAAGTGCACGAGCTCGTACCCGGCAAGCCCGGCGAACTCCGACATCCGCACCATTCCGCACATGCGCCAGGCGTTCGGCTGCGAGGTGGGGCTGTCCGACCACACGCTCGGGGTCGGCGTTGCGGTCGCGTCCGTTGCCTTGGGCGCCACGGTCGTCGAGCAGCACTTCACGCTCTCGCGCGCCGACGGCGGCGTGGACTCCGCGTTCTCGCTCGAGCCTGCCGAGATGCACGCGCTCGTCGACGAGTCGCTGCGCGCGTGGCAGGGACTTGGGGCGGTGTGCTACGGAACCGGCGAGGCGGAGTCCGGCAGCAAGGTGTTCCGCCGGTCGCTCTACTTCGTCCGAGACCTGCCGGCGGGCGCCGTCGTCGCCGCCGGCGACATCCGCGCGATCCGGCCCGGGCACGGCCTGCCGCCGTCCTCGGCCGACCTCGTCGTCGGACGGGTCCTGCGCACGGCAGTGCGGCGCGGCACGCCCGTGCGCTGGGAAGCGCTGTAGCCGATCCATGGGCGCCTCGCGGGCACATCGGCACCCTGACGGCGCATCCGCGTCCTGGCACGCACGCATCCTCGCGCGCCTCGGGCGCATCACGTCAGGCGGGGGGTTCATCCCCGAGATCGACGGCCTGCGGTTCTTCTCGATCGCGACGGTGATCCTCGTGCACTGCCGCACGCAGACGGCGACGATGGTCATGCCCGTCGCGACCGGCGGCGCCGCGGAGTCGTTCCGGGATGCGGACCACGGCGACCTCTTCTTCCGGATCGCGCAGCGGGGCGACGTCGGCGTGCTCGTCTTCTTCGCCATCAGCGGGTTCATCCTCGCGCTGCCCTTCGCTCGCCATCTCCGCGGGGGCGCCGATCCGGTGCGGCTTCGGCCGTACTTCCTGAAGCGCCTGACGCGGCTCGAGCCCCCGTACGTGCTCAGCCTCCTCGCGTTCTTCGCGCTCGAGCAGGCGTTCCCGCCGAAGGGCATCGCGCCGGGGATCGGCGACCTCGCGGCGGGGCTCGGCTACGTGAACAACCTGGTCTTCGGCACGTACAGCAAGATCAACCCGCCGGCGTGGTCGCTCGAGATCGAGGTCCAGTTCTACGTGCTCGCGCCGGCGCTGGCGCTCGTCTTCGCGGTGGACAGGCCATGGCTGCGGCGCGGCCTGGTGGCGGCAGCCGCCGCGGGGTCCGCCGCACTCTGGGCCTTCGCGGACATCCCGCTGAAGGAGATGCACCTGTACCACAGCATCATCGCGTACCTGTGGTGCTTCCTCGCGGGATTCCTGCTCGTCGACGCCTACCTCGATCCCTCGTCGCCCCTGCGCGGCGGGCGCGGCATCCGCTTCGACGCGCTCGGGCTCGCGGGCATCGCGCTGCTGCTCCTGCCGGTGTCGCTGCCGCGCTGGTGCGAGCCATGCGCGTTCCTCGTGGGCTGCCCCCTCCTCTTCCTCGGCGCGTTCCGCGGCAGCCTGCTGAACCGGGCATTCACGAACCCCTGGATCGTGACCGTCGGCGGAATGTGCTATTCCATCTACCTGCTGCACTACGCGGTGATCTTCGTCGCGGTGCGGTCGGTGGGTACGCGGCTTGCGCTCGACGCGCCGGCCGGCATGAACCTGCTCGTCCAGCTCGCGGTCTGCCTGCCGCCGCTCCTTGCGGCATCGGCGCTGTACTTCGCATTCATCGAGCGGCCGTGCATGCGCCGCGACTGGCCCGAGCGCGCCTGGGCGGCGCTCACGCGCGGCAGGCGAGCAGGGCGGTGACCCGGGCCGGGACGTCGTCCACCGGCAGGCACTCGGCGAGGCCCGAGTCGATCTCGTCGCGGAACGACTCGCGGACGGAAGCATCCCAGAAGATCGATCGGCGCCCGGCGATCGCGGCCTCCGAGGTCACGGAGGAGTTCCACGTCAGCACGAGATCGGCCGACCGGACGCTCTCACCGAGCGGCAGCCCCTCCTCCTCGAGCTCGACGTGCGGGCGTCCGCGCAGCGCGGACACGTCGGAGCGATCGGCAGCGGACACACGGTCCCGCGGATGCATGCGGAGCACCCAGTCTGCCCAGGAAGCGCCGCGAATGAACTCCACCAGCCGCTCCGGAAGCACGGATCCCCACTGGAGCGCGACCATCACGCGGGGTCGCGCGGGATCGGCACGCGGGCGCCCGCGGAAGTAGCGCGAGTCGTCGAACGCACGCACCCGCGCCGGACGGCCGGTGGTGCGCTCGAGGAAGGCCTTCGCGGATGGCGTCCACGCGAGGAAGTCGGTCGGCTGCAGCCGGCTCCGCACCTGCCATGAGCCCTCGTTGGCATATGCGAAGTGCGAGGGCCCGATCAGGCCGTGCTGCACGTCGGTGACCGGCTTCCCCTGCCGTCGGAAGGCCCGCACGAGGCCGAGCGACCGTGCGTGGTAGTAGCAGACGATGACGAGCCGGTCGTGCCGCGCCGCGAACGCGTCCGCCGGCACCTTCATCGCCTTCGCCGCGAGAAACGCGTAGAGGAACCAGAACCAGCGCGGCAGCCGCACGGCCGACCTGCGGAACCTGACGAACCGCAGCGGTCGGTAGCGGCGCGACACGAGCCACAGGAACCGGGCGTCATCGAGGTCCGCGCGATCCCAGGCGAGGAGACCGAGTACCGCTTCCCAGGCCGTCGGGTCCGTGCGGACGCGCTCCGAAGGAACGCGCTCGGGCTTCGGTGCCGCGCCGATGGCGTAGTTGCCGCCGACCGGGAGCAGCCGGTCCTCGACGATCGGGTCCGTGAGCGGCGAGACGTGCAGGCCCTCGAAGCGCGTCCCGCGGTAGACCGCGTTCGCCACGACGGCCGCGCCGCCGGCCGTGAGCTCCGGACGGAGTGCCTTTCCGATGGCCGCGTCGCCCTGCACGGGCGGCACGATAGCGCCCCCCGGGCGCGCGGGCGCCCGGCATGCGAGACTGCGCACGTGGCAGACCGAGCGGACCGGATCCGATTCCTCGCGGCACGCGGCGCGATCGTCGTGAGCCGTCCGCTCGCGCTGGTGATCGCCGCCCGGCTGCTCGGCAAGGATGCCGCGAACGAGTTCGCGCAGGCGATCGTCGCGGTCGGCTTCGGGCTCATCGCCTCGGCCTTCGACAGCGGGCGGCTGTTCTACGAGGCCGCCCTCGACGCGGAGGGCACCCGCGCTGTCGCGTTCCACCGGTACCTCGGCCGTCTCGCGATCTCCGGCGCGGTCGGCGCAGCCGTGTCCTGCGCGCTGCTGTGGCGCGGCGGCTCGGACCTCGGCGTGATCGCCGCCGCTGCCGCGTACTTCGCGACCGAGCGCACGGTCGACGAGCGCCAGCGGTACCTGCTGGTCGATGCTCGCACCCGCGAGTGGTCGGTCATGCAGCTCTGGCGGGGCGCGCTCCAGGTGGGCATCACCGCCGCCATCCTCGGGACGATCGCGTGGAGCGGGCGTGGATCGGTGTCCTGGCTCCTGCTCGGGCTCGCCGCCGCCAACCTCGCGGCCATCCCGGCGATCCGCGGCATGCGCGTCGCGCTGCGGACTGCGGGCTCCGCGCGGATGGTCGCGCACCTCTCCTCGCGCGGGGCATCGTCGATCGGGCTGCACTGGGCACTTTGGGCCTCGGGCCTCATGGCCGCCACGATCGGGTACGGCGACCGGCTGATGATCGCGCTCTGGGACGGGGCCGACACGGCAAGCCTCGTGGTGACCTGCTCCTGCCTTTCGCTGCAGTCCGTGGTCGTCTCGACCTTCTTCTTCACGCCCCGCAGGGCCGCGATCGTCCGGCGCGAGGTGCCGATGTCGGCCTTTGCGTCGCGCGCGTACCTGGTGCCCGCGGCGGCGGGCCTCGGGGCAGGAGCGGCCTTCGCGGCGGCATCGCTTGCCGCATTCGGCGCGGACGCAAGGGCGCCCGCGAGCGCCATCGCCGCCGCAGGCGTAGCGTCGGTCGCGACCACGCTCGCCGGCATGGTCCGCGAGGTGGCCTACTACCGCTCGGCGGGACGTCCGCTCGCCGCGATCGACGGGGGCGCGCTCGCCGCGGCGGCGGGGGCCGCATTCGGCGTCTGGGCATCCGGCATGCCGGTGTCCGTAGGATTCACGGCACTCGCGGCCGTGCAGGTCGCGCGTGCCGCGCTGCTCTCGTTCATCGCGGCGGGCCCTGCGGCAGACAACGCATGAACGTTCCCGCCACCAGCAAAGGTCCTTCGAACGGCGTGCGCCTCGTGCTCTCGTTCGCGGTCCTGACGTACGTGCTGCCCGCCATCGCGTACCTCGTGATGGAACCGGAGGTGCATTTCCGCTGTCCGGTCGATCGGCTCGACGTGTGGGCACACCTGACGATCGCGCTCGCATGCGTGGCGGCCGGTGCCACGGCGGCGGGCCGGCCAGGACGCAAGTCAATCGCGGCGCCCGCCCGAGGAGTGCCCGTGGCTCTGATGGTGATTGCCCTCTCGGCCATCGCTGTCGGTGCACCGGCCCTTCTTTCCGGAGCCTCCGGCCGGTACGGATCCGAGTCACTGGCAGACCAGCTCGCCGATGGCCAGGGCGGCTCGGCGATCGCGGTCGTCGTGCTGCAGGCGGTGGCGCCGCTCCTCGCATGGTGGCTGTTCCTCCGACGACCCGACCTGTGGCGATCGAGGACCGGCGGGTCCACTATGGTCCGATGGACTCTCGCCGCAGCGACGGTGGCCTGCATCAACGGCCTCAGTTCCGCGGCACGCGCAGCAGTGACGCTCGCGATGATCGCCTGGCCGGACGCTGGGCACAGGCTGCTGTTCGCGGCGGACCAAGGTCGTGGTACGCGTGCGCGCGGGATCGGATTCGCAATCGGCGGCTTCGCGGCGGTCGCCGTTGCGGTCGCCGCCATCGGACTCCGCGCCAAGACCGGCTCCGCCGGAACCGACGAGGCCTGGGGCCGCTACACCGATCCTGCGTACCTCGTGGGCAGGAACTCCGTGCACTTCCAGCATGCGATGGCGGGCCTCGAGGTCGGGATCGAGGAGGGCGACCATACCGCCGAGTTCGTCGACCGGGCGATGATCGCGATCGATGACGCCCGCTACCGCATCGGCGCGCTGACCGGCAATCCCGCGTGGGGCGCACGGCCGGATCCCTCGTCCCTTTCGCGGGTCACGTTCGAGCGCTTCGCGCTCTTCGAGCCGAGCGGCCGCATGGCGAGGGGCGGCTCCTCCCCCTCCGTCATCGGCGCCTTTGCGCTGTGCCTCCCGCCACCCTGGAGCTTCGCCGCCATGGGCGCGTTTGCGTGGCTCCTCGTCCGCTGGCTCGACTGGCTGCTCGCCGGGACGCCGCGGATCAGCTGGCTCGGCTGCGCGATCATCGCCTTCGGTCCGCTGCGGATCATCACCGACACGCCGACGAACCTGCCGAACCCGTTCGGCATCCCGTTCATCGTCGTCTCGCTGGCGACGGTCGCCCGCCTGCTCTCGTCGTACGCTGCGGTCCCGCAGCCCGCCCCGGCCCATGAGCGCCCAGCCTGATCACGCCGCCGCCCCGCCCGCCGTCACGATCGTGACGCCCCTGTTCGAGTCGGCCCGCTTCGTGCCGGGGCTCCTCGCGAACGTCGCGGCGCAGGAGTTCGCCGACTACGAGCACCTGGTGGTCGACGACCGATCGACCGACGGCGGCGCCGAACTCGTGCGGGCGCGCTCGGCCGTCGACCCGCGCTGCCGGCTGATCCCCATGGACGAGCGCGGCGGCCCGGCCCGCGCGCGCGACCGGGCGCTTGCCGAGGCGCGCGGCCGCTACGTGGCGTTCCTCGACGCCGACGACCGATGGCTGCCGGCGAAGCTCCGCATGCAGGTCGACTTCATGCGCCGCGGCTCCATCGGTTTCTCGTACCACGACTACCGGTTCATGTCCGCCGACGGCACCCGCATCGGCGCGCTCGTGCGCGGCCCCGATCGCCTCGGCTTCTCCGGGCTTCACCGCCACCGGGGCGTCGGCTGCTCGACGGTGATGATCGACCGCACGATGGCGCCCGGGCTCTCGTTCTCGAAGGTCCGCGCGGCACGCGCCTCGGACTTCGTCGCATGGCGCGAGGTGATCAGGTCGGGCGTCGTCGGCCGCCGGCTGCCTCACGACCTCATGCGCTACCGCGTCGGAAGGCAGAGCTTCTCGTCGAACAAGCTCTGGGCCTCCAGCAAGCTGTGGGAGGTCTTCCTAGACGAGGGCCGGACGCCCCTGCCGCTCGCCGCACTGTGGTGGGCGGAGTACGCATCCAAGGCCGCCGTGCTCCACCTCCGATCGAACCCGCGGCTCCCGCTCCTCTCGCGTGCCGCCGAGCCCGGGATGTCGGCATGACCGGTACCGCGCCTGCGCCGATCGCGCTCGTCACCGGCGCAAGCGGCTACCTCGGGTCGCGGTTCGCGGCACACGCGGAGTCACGGGGGTGGCAGGTCGCGCGATGCGCGCGACGCGCCCCGGGCGCAGGCTGGCACGTGCTGCCGTCGCTCGATGATGCGGGAGTCGCAGGCCTGCCGCTCGACTGCGATGCCGTCGTGCACTTCGCCGCCATCGCGCACCGGTACCCCCCGGATGCACCGAGCGAGGCCGAGTACGAGCGCGTGAACGCCCATGGAACGGCGGCGCTGGCGCGCGCGGCACGCGGGCGCGCGCGGGCCTTCGTGCTCGTCAGCAGCGTGGCCGCGGTCGGCGGCACGGGCCACGAGCCGATCGGCCCGCGATCCGAGCCGCGTCCCGAGTCGCCCTACGGGCGCTCCAAGCTCCACGCCGAACGCCTCGCTGCCGCGGAACTCGCCGGCAGCGGCACGTCGCTGCGCATCGTCCGGCTGCCGGCGGTGTACGGGCCCGGCTCGCCGGGAGCGGTCGCGCAGCTCGGGCGCTGGGTCATGCGCGGCCTGCCGGTGCCGAGCTGCTGTGCGCAGGCGCGACGCAGCATGATCGCCGTCGACAATGCCGTCGACGCGCTGCTGGTCGCGGCACGCCATCCGTCGCTCGACGGGTGCATCGCCATGCCGAGCGACGGGCCCGCGCCCGACATGCTCGACCTCGCGCGCCGAATCGCGCGCGTGCGGGGCACGTCGATCCGCGTGCTGCCGTGCCCGCGGCTCGGGATCCGCGCGGTCTCGGCGATCGCCACGATGGCCGGCCGCGGGCGCGGCGCCATCGGCACGGCCGCGGCACGGCTGCTCGAGCAGTGCATCGTCGCGGACGACACCCTGGAGCGGCTCGCCGCGTGGCGCCCGCCGGTCTCGATCGACGAAGGCCTCGCGCGCAGCTTCGGGGCGACTCCGTGAGCCCCTACGCGCAGGCGATCGCCGCGGCAGCAGCCTTCGGGGGCACCGCGCTCCTCACCGCCGCGCTCCGGTCGGTGCTGGTGCGGCGCGCGATCCTCGACATCCCGAACGAACGCAGCTCGCACCAGGCGCCCGTCCCCCGCGGGGGCGGGCTCGCGTTCGTGGTCCCGTGCTGCGCCGCGCTCGGGGCCGCGGGCGCGATCACGGGCTCGCCCGAGGGCGCGCTCGCCGCCGCCACCGCGATCGCGGGGGTTGCCGCAATCGGGCTTGCCGACGACGTCCGCGGCGTGCGGCCGGCCGCCCGGCTCTCGGTGCATCTCGCGTGCGGCGCGCTGGCGACATGGGCATCGGCTCCCGCCATCGCGGCGCTCGCCGGCATCGGCACCATCCCTGCGGCCGCACTGCTCGCCGTCGCGGCAGCGTGGTGCGTGAACATGGTCAACTTCATGGACGGCATCGACGGGATCGCAGGTGCCGAGGGCGCCTTCATCCTTGCCGCCGCCGGCGCGCTCGCCGTGGCCGGCGCCGACGGCGAAGGCCCCGCAATCGGCTGGTGCGCGATCGCGGCGGCCGCGTCCGTCGCGGGCTTCACCGCGGTGAACGTCTCGCCGCTCAGGATCTTCATGGGCGACTGCGGGAGCGGTGCGCTCGGGCTTGCGGTCGCATGGGTGCTTGCCACGTCCGCGGCATCGGGCGCGCTCAGCCCCTGGAGCGCGCTTGCGCTGCCGGCGGCGTTCACGGCCGACGCCGGCGTGACGCTCGCGCGCCGCGTGGCCTCGGGCCGGTCGCCCGTGGCGGCACACCGCACGCACGCGTACCAGCGGCTCGTGCGGCGCGGGTGCGGGCATCGGGCGGTGAGTGCCGGCTACCTCGCGGTGAACGTGCTCGTGGTGCTCCCGACCGCATGGGCCGCAGGGCATGCCGGCGCGCCCGCCGCCGCCGCGATCGTCCTCGGCCTCCACGCGGTGCTTGCCGCCGCGGCGTGGGCGCTCGGCGCAGGGCGCGAGCCGGCAACCGCCGTCACCGACCCTGCGCGGTGATCGCCGCGCTCAGCGCCCGACTGGGCCGGTGGCGCGACCTGTCGCCGCGGACATCACCAGCTGCCGAACCTGCGGCCTGTCGTGCTGGCTGACCGCGGCCTCGAGGCGCTGCAGGCGTGGCTCGAGCTCGTCCCACGGCAGGAAGGCCTCGCGTGCGCGCAGGATGGAAGGATGGGTCGTCGGCGCCAGTTCCGCGCCGATGACGAGCTCCTCGAACAGCTTCTCTCCGGGCCGCATGCCGGTGAACACGACCTCGATCTCGCCCTGCGGGTTCGCGGCATCGCGCACCGAGCGCCCCGCGAGCCGGATCATGTTGGTCGCGAGGTCGACGATGCGCACCGGCTCGCCCATGTCGAGCACGAACACGTCGCCGCCCTCGCCCATCGAGCCCGCCTGCAGGATGAGCGCGGCGGCCTCGGGGATGCTCATGAAGTAGCGCGTGACGTCCGGGTGCGTGATGGTGACCGGCCCGCCCTGCTCGATCTGCCGCCGGAAGATCGGCACCACGCTCCCGGACGAACCGAGCACGTTGCCGAAGCGCACCATCGTGAACCGCGTGTCGCGCCCTCCGCCGGGAGGCGCCGCCTGCATCGCCTGCAGAACCATCTCCGCGAGGCGCTTGCTCGCGCCCATCACGCTCGTCGGCCGAACGGCCTTGTCGGTGCTCACGAGCACGAAGCTCCCCACGCCGTGCTTCAGCGCCGCCTCCGCCACCCGCAGCGTGCCGAGCACGTTTACCTCGGCACCCTCCGGCTCGTTGTCCTCGACGAGCGGCACGTGCTTGTAGGCCGCGGCATGGAAGACCGTGTCGGGCCGGTGCTCGGCGAAGACCTGGTCGATGCGCACCGAGTCTGTCACGCTCGCGAGATAGCGGTGGATCGCCGGCCTCGCCGAGCCCGGCGCGCCCTGCGGCCGAGCCGAGGCGAGCTCGGCGTCGATCTGGAACAGGTTGAACTCGCCGTTGTCGACGAGCACCAGCGCGCGCGGGTCGAGCGCCAGCACCTGCCTGCACAGCTCGCTCCCGATCGAGCCCCCGGCACCCGTGACGAGCACGGTTCTCCCGGTGACGTTCGCGCCGAGGAGCGACCGGTCCGGGGCCACGGGCGGGCGGCCGAGCAGGTCCTCGATCGCCATCGGCCGCATCGCGTCGACGCTCACGCGGCCGTCGCGGATCTCGGCCATGGTCGGGACCGCGAGCACGCGCACGCCGCGCCCCGCCGCGTGCTCGAGCACCTTCCGCACCCGTGACCGGCTTGCCGGCGCGAGCGCCACGAGCAGCGAGTCAAAGCAAGTGCGGTCAAGCACCTCGTCGAACGCGGCGACCGGGTGCACCGGCACGCCGCGCACCAAGCCGCCGGCAAGCGCCGGGCTGTCGTCGAAGAACGCCACGAGCGCGGAGTTGCGGTCGTGGCCGAGCGCCGCGGCAAGGCCGGCACCCACGTCGCTCGCGCCGATGATCGCCACCCGGTGCTGGCTGCGAGACTGGATGCGCAGGAAGCGACGCACCGCCAGGCGTGTGCCGCCCGCGATCGCGAAGAGCAGGACGCCGGCGATCACCGGCGCGGTCCGCGGCATCGCGGACCCGCGCCCCTGCGTCAGCGCGACCACCGCGACCATCACCGCCGACGACGCCGTGCAACCCCAGAAGAGGAGCATCGCGAAGCGCGGGCCGACGTACCGGGTGATCTCCCGGTAAAGCCCGAGCGCCCAGAAGCAGGCCGGGACGGCCACGGCAGGCACGAGCAGGACCTTCCAGCCGATGGTGTCGGGGAGCTCGATCGTATCGAGCCGCAGGCAGAATGCGAGCCAGAGGCACGCGACCCCGGCGAGCCCATCCCATGCGGCCATCAACTGCTTCTTGCTCCGGCGAGACAGGCCATCAACCGCGACCAACCACTCTCCCCCGATCCAAGAACGGTCCGGCATCGCCATTTCGATAGTCTACCGACCGACCAGACCTCCCCAAACCGGCGACCGACCATGCACGACCCCGCGACGAACGACTCATCCGCACCGGAGCCCTCGGGCCTTGCCGCGTGGCTGCTCCTGGCGGGACGCCACTGGCCGGGTGCAGCGGCACTCGCCCTGCTGGCGGGCGCGCTGGCATTCTGGGCGGACAACCCCCTCAGGGTGATCACGCAGGTCCAGTTCTTCGTGGCGCTCCCCACCGCAACACCGGATTCCGTGGCCAGCGCGCAGGACATCGCCCGCTTGATGGGTTCGCTGGGTGTCGCGGACGGAGGACGTGAAGCGAGCGTGACCGCGAAGGCCGAGCGCGACCTGAATCTCATCTCCGTCTCGGTTTCACTGCAACGTCCGCTTGGGGCGGAGGAGCCCCGCCAGATCGCTCAATCGCTTGCGGAAGAGGCAGCGATGGTGCTGCGGCCGCGGATCGAAGCGGCGCGCGAGGCGCTCGAAACGGGCCTCCGCTCGAGGAGCGAGGCGTACGCGAAGGTGATGCAGGCGCTCGAGTCCGCACCGACGGCAGCGGCGGCCTCCGAGGGTCAGGCGCTCCTCCTCCAGCAAGCGGGCGAACTGCGAACCGGAATCGCCGACGTGCAGGAACGACTGCGGAAGGTCGGCGGACCGGCGATCATCGGGGCGGTTCGCGCAACATCGGGGCGCTCGGCCGTCCGCGCCTGGGCCGCCCCGGCCGCGGCTGCGGGCCTGGCCTTCTTCGTCGCCCCCTTCCTCCTCACTGCCCTTCAACCACATCGGAGGCCCGGAAGCGCGCCCGCGCACGGCTGACCACCCATGGCCTCCGTCGTCTTCTACTTCGAACTCCACCAGCCGTTCCGGCTGCGCCGCTACTCGGTGTTCGACGCCGACCCGTTCTACTTCGACAACGAGGCCAACGAGCGCATCCTGCGCAAGGTGGCCGACAAATGCTACCGGCCCACCACGGCCAAGCTCCTCGACCTCGTGCGCCGCCACGACCGGCGCTTCCGCTGCAGCTTCAGCGTGAGCGGCACGGCGCTGCGCCAGCTCGAGGAGTGGGCGCCCGACGTGCTCGACACGCTGAAGCGCCTCGTCGACACCGGCGCCTGCGAGCTGCTCGACGAGACCAGCCACCACTCGCTTGCGTTCCTCTTCTCGCGCGCGGAGTTCGACCGGCAGGTCGCGCTGCACCGCGAGGAGGTCGCCCGGCTCTTCAACGGCTACAGGCCGACTGCGTTCCGCAACACCGAGCTCATCTACAGCAACGAGCTCGCGGGCCACGTGGCATGGATGGGCGGCTACCGCACGGTGGTGTGCGAGGGCGTCGACCGCCTGCTCGCCGGCCGCAGCCCCAACTACGTGTACGCGCCGCCCGCGCAGGCCACGCCCGCCGGCAAGGAGCCGGTGCGCCTCCTCCTCAAGAACTACCGGCTCTCCGACGACATCGCCTTCCGCTTCAGCGACCGCAACTGGAAGGAGTGGCCGCTTGACGCGCAGCGCTTCGCCAAGTGGGTGAACCAGATCAACGGCGACGGCTACCTCTGCAACCTGTTCATGGACTACGAGACCTTCGGCGAGCACCAGTGGGCGGAGACCGGGATCTTCGACTTCTTGGACAAGCTTCCCGAGGCGGTCTTCGACGTCAACCCGGGCCAAAACGGGTTCCAGACCGTGAGCGAGGCCGCGGCCGCGCACCGGCCCGTGGGCGACTACTCCACCGAGCAGTTCATCAGCTGGGCCGACAGCGAGCGTGACCTGAGCGCATGGCTCGGCAACCCGCTGCAGGACAACTCGATCGCGCAGCTCTACGAGCTCGAGCCCGCCGTGCGCGCCAAGCACGAGGCCGGCGATCCGTGGATCCTCGAGGACTGGCGCAAGCTCACCACGAGCGACCACTTCTACTACATGTGCACGAAGTACTGGGCCGACGGCGACGTCCACAAGTACTTCAGCCCGTACGACAGCCCGTACGATGCGTACATCAACTTCATGAACGTGCTCGACAACCTGCGGACGCGCGCCGGGGCATGAGCGCACGACCGCGGCGGCAACCGAGGCTCGGGGACCCACGATGAGGCGAATCCCACGACGAATCGACGGATTGCCGCGGGCCGGCAAGCAGCTCATGATGGCCAGCTGGGACGCCGCGATCGCGCCGCTGTGCCTGGTCGCGGCCATCGCGGTGCGTCTTGGGTCGATGAACCGCAACGAGGTGGTGCTGTGGACGCTCATGGCCGTGGCGGCCGCATCCACCCCCCCGCTCTTCTGGTTCTTCGGGCTCTACCGGGAGATCACCCGCTACATCGGGCCCCGGTATGCATGGCTCCTGGTGCAGGGGTGCGTGGCCTCGGCGATGGTGCTGATGGCCACGGCACTGTTCCTGCCCGACCGGGCGACGGGATTCCCGCGCACGGGCATAATCATCTACGCGCTGTTCCTGTTCTGCGCGGCCGGGGGCGCGCGGCTCGTGGTGCGACACGTGCTCCGGTCCACCGCCGCGGTCCGACAGCAGGTGGCGATCTACGGCGCCGGAGACGCCGGCGCAGGCCTCCTCTCGGCCATCAGTCAGGATCGTGCCACGAAGGTGGTGGCGTTCTTCGACGACGACCCGGCCCGCGTCGGTGGGTCGCTTCGCGGTGTACCGATCCTGCGCACCTCGGACGCCGTCGAGGCCATGGCACGTCTGCGCGCCGATGCGCTGCTCGTGGCGCTGTCACCGGCGCAACGCGGCCGCAAGACGGAGTTCCTCGAGTCCATGGCCGTGGCGGGGGTGCGCGTGCTCGCCGTTCCGACGCTCGGCGAAATCAGCGATGGGCGGGTGCAGGTGGACGCGCTGCGCCCGGTGGCCATCGAGGACCTGCTCGGCAGGCCCGCGGTGAAGCCCGACTCGGCACTGCTGCGCGCGAACGTCGCCGGCAAGACCGTACTCGTGACGGGTGCAGGAGGCTCGATCGGCAGCGAACTCTGCAGGCAGATCCTGCGGCTCGGCCCTCGCAGCCTCGTGCTCGTGGACAACGGCGAGTTCAACCTCTACCGAGTCCACGAGGAGATGCACGAGGCCCTCGAGCGGCTCGACGACGTCGCGCAGCGGCCGCGAGTGGTTCGGTGCCTCGCTAGCGTCACCGACGCGGCCTGCATGGACGGCCTGTTTGCGTTCCACAAGCCCGACACCGTCTACCACGCCGCCGCCTACAAGCACTTGCCCATCCTCGAGGAGAGCGAGTGCGAGGGCGCGGACGTCAATGTGCTCGGCACGCTGCGAGTGGCCGAGGCCGCGATGGCGCACGGCACCGCGAACGTGGTCTTCGTGAGCACCGACAAGGCCGTGCGCCCCACCAGCGTCCTCGGGGCCACCAAGCGCATGGGCGAGATGGTGTTGCAGGCCCTCGCGGATGAGCGGCGCGAGGGGATCCGCACCGTGTTCACGATGGTGCGGTTCGGGAACGTGCTCGGCAGCAGCGGCAGCGTCATCCCGATCTTCCACCGCCAGATCGCCGCGGGCGGCCCGCTCACCGTGACCCACCCCGAAGTGAAGCGCTACTTCATGACGATTCCGGAGGCATGCGAGCTCATCCTCCAGGCCGGAGCCATGGGCCGCGGAGGGGACGTCTTCGTGCTGGACATGGGCGAGCAGGTCAGCATCGCGCATCTCGCGCGCCGGATGATCCAGCTCGCGGGCCGCACCGTGCGCGATGGAGACAATCCGGGCGGCGAGATCGAGATCCGGTTCACCGGGCTGCGGCCGGCCGAAAAGCTGGCCGAGGAGCTGGTGATCGGCTCGGATGTTGCCGCCACCGACCATCCGGGGATCCTGCGGGCGAAGGAGCACATGCTGCCCTGGAGGCAGCTCGCCACGGCGCTTCAGCAGCTCGAGGCCGCGGTGTCGCAGCACGACCCGCGCACGGTGCGAGCGGTTCTGGAGCGCACGGTCACCGACTATCGCGCCCGCGCCGCTCAGTCCTGACCGGCACCGAGGCGCCACGCGGCAAGTGCGGGTACCCCGACGGCAAGTGCCGCGAGGACCGGCGCCCACGGCGGCCAGGCCCCGGCCGCGACCGCCAGCGGCACGCACCAGAGAAGATCGACCGCCACGAACAGCGCCGCCACGCTGCGATGCGACGCCCACCTGCGGCTGAGGTGCTGGTACGCATGCGACCGATGGGCCTGCGCCAGCGCCTCCCTGCGAATGCCGCGGCGCGCGAGCGTGACGGTGGCATCCGCCACGAAGGTGCCTGACACGGCCAGGCATTGCCATGGCCCGAGCGCTTCCGTGGACCACGCGGCCACCGAGAAGGCGGCGATCGCGAACCCGAGGAAGCCGCTGCCGCCGTCGCCCATGAAGATCCGCCAGCGGCGGGACAGGTTCCATGCGAGGAATCCGAGCGCACCGCCGCACGTCACGGCCGCCGCCGCGGCGAGCGCACCGTCGCCGGAGAGGTGGAAAGCGGCACCGAGGAAGCCGAGCACCACGACTGAATGCGACGCCGCGATGCCGTCGATGCCGTCCATGAAATTCGTCAGGTTGATCGACCAGGCCACAGCGAGGACGGCGAGCACAGCGAGCGCCAACGGGGCCGACGCGGTCATGCCCCCGATCTCGAGCACGGGAAGCGGCCCCCACGCCCAGGCCACCATCGCGCCGGACGCGAGGTGCACGGCCAGTCGCACGCTTGCAGGCAGGCCTCGCGCATCGTCGACGATGCCCACGGCGGCAACGCCGGTACCGGCGACCATCAACTGCCAGGGAAGCGAACCTGCGCCGGCCGGGCCCGACACCCCGAGCCACGCCCAGCCCGCGATCGACAGGGCCGCGAACACGGCGCCCCCGCCGCGCGGAACGCTGCCGACATGCGAGCTGCGCTCGTTGGCATGGTCGAGTACTGCAAGCCGCACCAACGCCGCCCGCACCGCACCGGTGCACGCCAGCGATGCCACCGCCGAGCCCGCGAACCAGGTTGCCGCGATCGTTCCACCATCCATGGCGCCGCGAGGGTACCCGAGCGCCGCGCAGTGCATCGCTACGATCCGGACCCGATGCAGCATGCGCTCACCGTGGCCGTGACCGGCGCATCCGGGTTCGTCGGAAGGGCTGCGTGCGCGCGCCTCCGTGCGCGTGGGCATGACGTGCGGCCGGTCCCGCGCGGCAACGAGCCCAGGGGCGCCGAGGCCGTGCGGACCTTGTTCCATGGTGCCGATGCGGTGCTGCACCTTGCCGCCCTCGCGCACCGCACGGGCGGCGACCAGCCCACGGAGCAGGAGTACATGGAGTCGAACGCGGAGCACGCTGGCCGAACCGCGAAGCTGGCGCGCGAGTGCGGGGTGCGGCGCTTCGTCTTCATGAGTTCGGTGGCGGTCTACGGCGCCCCGGACCGGATGCCCGTGGACGAGGAGACCCCCCTGCTGCCCATCACCGCCTATGGGAGAAGCAAGGCACGCGGCGAGGCACTGGTCGTGCAGGCACTTGAGGCCGGCGGCTGGGTGATCCTGCGACCCCCGGTGGTGCACGGGCCCGGCCAGCCCGGAAACCTCGCGCGACTCGCCGCTGTGATCGACCGGGGGCTCCCGATACCTGACTTCGGCCCGGGCATCCGCCGGAGCATAATTGCGCTCGAGAACCTCGTCGATGCGACGATGGTCGCGCTTTGCGACCCACGTGCGGCGGGACGCGTCTGGACCATCGCGGACGGCACTGCCTTCACGGTGCGCGAACTCGGCACGATCGCCGCCGCGGCACGCGGCCGTCACGCGCGCTTCGTACGGGTTCCGGTCGCTGCGCTGCGGGCAGGGCGCGCCATCGCGTCCGCACTCTCCGCGGGCGGCATCCCTGCAGGTGATCGACTCGCCGAGGACTTCCGCAGGCTGGGTACGGGCTTTGAGGTCGACGGC
>Ga0172367_10001557_pt1 | contig 32927 bp, 27 predicted proteins | sample Lak10m_FD_114542 | JGI IMG/M metagenome (GOLD analysis project Ga0172367, IMG submission 114542) | Freshwater microbial communities from Kabuno Bay, South-Kivu, Congo - kab_022012_10m | ecosystem: Environmental > Aquatic > Freshwater > Lake | place: Democratic Republic of the Congo: South-Kivu...
ACCAGCACCGTCACCGATACTCCAACCGAAACCCAGACTCAAACGCCCACCCAGACTCCCACTGTCTCGCTGACTCCGTTCCAGCCGAATACCAGCACACCGACTTTCACATTTACGCCAACCGTTACCCAGACGTTCACACCCACCTCTACCCTCACATTTACGCCGACGCCTACCGCCACGTTCACAAACACGCACACACCGACCGTCACACCGACGCCCAGCATTACACCGACGCCAAGCACCACGCCATCCGCTTCGCCCACTGCCTTTGGCGGCGGATGACCAACGCAGAGACCTCCCAAACGGGGTCTCTTTTTTTCAGGACACCATGAGCGACATCCTTCCTTTTTTGAAATCCATGATTTCCGTCGCGGGTCTTTCGGGATACGAAGCCCCCGTTGCGGATTTGATTCACAAGCAGTGGACTCCGCTCGCGGATTCGGTCAGCCGCAGCAGGCTTGGCTCGGTTCACGCGCTGAAAACTGGTTCAGGTTCTGATACCTCTCCCCGCCCGTCGGTTTTGATCTCCGCCCACATGGACGCCATCGGGTTGATGGTCTCGCGCATCGCCGACGGTTTCCTGCATGTCACCAACATCGGCGGACTTGACCCGCGTGTGCTTCCTGGCACACCCGTCACTATCCACGCATCGAAAACAGATGAAGAACTCTATGGCGTCATCGTCATGCCGCCTGCGAGTCTTTTGCCAGAAGGCAAAGGCTCTGGCGTGATTACCCTGCCCTACTTATTGATTGACACGGGACTCACGCCCGCCGAAGTCGCAAAGCGGGTCGAGATCGGCGACCTTGTATCCTTCGCCACTGAACCCGTCGAAATGTCGGGCGGCTTGCTCAGCGGACATTCTCTCGACAACCGCGCCTCCGTTGCTGCGCTCACGGTCTGCCTCGAAGAATTGAAAAACAAGAAGCACGCCTGGGATGTCTTCGCGGTGGCGTCCATTCAAGAAGAGACCACCGCGCTTGGCGCAATCACCTCCGCCTTTCAGTTGCGCCCCACCATCGCCATCGCCCTCGACACAACCTACGGCTCCGGTCCCGGCGCCAGCGGCTACGAGACTTTCCCACTTGGCAAGGGACTCACGCTTGGCATCGGTCCCAACAATCATCCATTTTTATACAAGCGGATGAAAGAAGTCGCGGCGCGGGTGGAAATCCCCGTCAAAGAGGAACCCATGCCTGAATTCTCTCTCACCGACGCGGACTACATGCAACTGACGGCGGAGGGAATCCCCACGCTGCTGGTCAGCATCCCGCTGCGCTACATGCACACGCCCGTCGAGATGGTCGCGCTCAAAGACATCCAGCGCGCGGGACGCCTGCTCGCCGAATTCGCCGCCTCACTCGAAGCGGATTTTATGAACAAGATCGTTTGGGAATAACAGACGATTAAAAAAAACAGCCCTTCCCACAGGAAGGGCTGTGAATGCAAAACAGTTATCACGCTTCCACGACTTCGTAGTCGTAGGTAATCTCCACTGCATCGCGCAGGGTGACATAAACCGAACAATATTTCTCCTGGCTGAGCAGGATTGCCTTGTTGAGTTTTTCAGGGTCGATGCCTTTGCCGACCGCCGTATAATGAACATGAATCTTGCGAAAACGCCAGGGCGGGTCGTCGTCCTGGGTGGCGGTGGCGGAAACTTTCAACGCCCGCAAATCCAGTTTTTGTTTTCCGAGAATACTGACGACATCGTGGGAGGAGCATCCAGCCAGCGCCATGGGCAGCAGGTCCGAGGCGCTCACGCCCTTCGGTTTCATGGGAACGGTATACCCGCTATTGTCTTGCAGGGTGAACTCCTCTTCGGAGTTCCAGTTGAGATGTACGATTTTAGTTGCCATTTCCGCAGTATAGCACGAAATGACGATACGTTTTTGAAACAGGAGCATCCCGTGTTTTTCAGCATTGCACTGGCATTTGCCGCGCTCGAAGCGCTGACTTTATGGAAAAAGTGGACCCGCCTGGAATATCTTGCCAAGCCCGCCGTGATGATCGTCCTTCTGCTCTGGCTGTGGACAACGACCCGGCTGGACGGCGCTCCGCTTTGGTTTGGAATCGGCATCCTCCTCTCGCTGACTGGGGATGTGCTCTTGATGATTTCGCTCGACCGTTTATTTCTCGCTGGATTGGTCGCCTTTCTGCTGGCGCACACCGCCTACCTGATCGGCTTCAATATCCCCATTTCCGACGTCTCTGCCTGGAGTTTTTTACTGGCAATCGTCGTCGGACTGGGCAGCGCGCGAATCATCCGCCGCATCGTCACTCCGCTTGCCGCCAGCGGTCAGGCGCGGATGCGAATACCGGTCATCGTTTACGGGCTTGTGATTTCGTTGATGCTTCTTTCGGCAATGATGAAGATGACCAGCGCCGCATGGAACATCAATGCGGCAGCCCTGGTCAGCGCCGGCGCGTTTTTATTTTATATTTCAGACATTATCCTCGCCTGGAACAAGTTCGTCTCTCCCATCGAACACGGACGCATCTACAATATCGGCGCGTATCACCTCGGTCAAATTATTTTGATTGCGGGCGTGATCGCGCAGTTTGGAAATTAGAAAAAGGAGAATCCATGAATCACAACGAAGCGCTTGCCCTGGTGCGCGAATTTGTAAAAACTGAAGGACTCGTCCGCCACATGCTATCGGTGGAAGCCGCCATGCGGTTCTACGCCGAAAAATTCGGGGAAGATGTCGAAACCTGGGGCGAGATCGGATTGCTCCACGACTTCGACTGGGAGGTACACCCCACACTGGAACAGCACCCGCAAGCTGGTTCCGCAATCCTGCGCGAGCGCGGAATCCGCGAAGAAGTCATCGAGGACATCCTCAGCCACGCCGACCACACCGGCATCCCGCGCGACACCCTCCGCCGCAAGGCGCTTGCCGCATGTGACGAAATCACAGGGTTGATCACCGCCGTTGCGCTGGTTCGTCCCTCCCGCTCGTTGTACGATCTCGAACCCAGTTCGGTCAAAAAGAAATGGAAAGACAAAGCCTTCGCCGCCGGCACCGACCGCGCCGAAATGGAACATGCCGCCCGTGAGTTTGGCGTGGAGCTATGGGAGCACGCGGGGAACGTCATCCAAGCCATGCGCCGCATCGCGCCGGAACTCGACCTGACGGGAAACATCGCTCCCCCCGCATAAACAAAAAAAAGCGGACGGCACACTTATGATGCCGTCCGCTTTTCGATTGAGGAAACTATCGCATTTAATGGAAGCCGAGTACCTCTGCCGTGATCCACACCGAGGTGGCCTTGCTGGTATCGGTGATACACAACGCGGCGGGATTCCTGGCATTGGACGGCGGGTCCTGCACCCAAGCCCATCCCCAGTAACAGCCGGCAAGAATCGTCACTTCGGGCTCATCATATCTGCCGAGGGAGAAGGAGTAGGTTCCGCACTCCCCTTCATCATTTTTCGCCGCCATGCCAAACGAAAGATTCAGGCTGCTGTTCGTCCTGTTGATAAACTTCACCCTGACGACATCCCCCTTGGGTTCTGTGGGAGGAGGAGCATCACACGGATCAACCCCCTCAGTGGGGGCGATGGTGGCAGCCGCCAAAGTAGGGAATGGCGTAAACGTGGGAAACGGCGTAAACGTCTCGGTGGGCGTGGGCGGAATGGGAGTTTGGGTGGCGGGGGGCATCGCCGCCTGGGTTTGGGTGAGCGCAACGAAGGCGGCGGCGATGGCTGTGCCTTGCGCATCCGCAACAGACAGGGTGGGGGTTGGCTCTGGTCCACAGGCAGACAACAAGACGATGACCAAGGCGGAAAGAACAGATAGCAACTTCTTTTTCATTTTTTCTCCATTTTGAATTTCACTGACAGGAACGAAGCCATCCTCAGTCGTCTTTGGGAATCCAAATGCGAAAACGACCGGGAGCGACAACATCCGCCTGCATGTAATTTTCCTCGATGAAACGAACCAGCGCCTGGGTGACGGGCAAATCCTGCCACGCAGCCGCATCGAGCCTGGCGATGGTTTTATCTTCGGTGGCGGCATCGATAATCATCGGCTTCTTTTCAGCAATATCGCGCATCAATTCATCGACCATCTCCTGCGAAACATAGCCGGGCGCGCCAAAGGCGTAAGTATACACAAAACGGGATGGGGATTCGCGCCCAGTCAGGAAATTATAAACGCTCGCATTACCCCAGATGAGGACAGAATCGCCTCGCTGGGTATGGCTCAAGATATATTCGATGTACGCGCCCTGCTCGACGGCGGAATAATCCAGCGCGGGGAATGTCCCATTCCGTCTTATCGCATCGACCAAATTTGTCAGGCGCGGAATTCGATTGAAGATCGGTTGAAAGCCGAAAGCCAGAATCAATCCTCCCGCCAGCAGGGTATTCAAAACCATTCTGCGGCGTGAATCGGGGACGTTTTTCGCCAACCATTCTTGTCCCCACGAAATCAAAAAACCGACCAAAAGCGCCAGGACGGGCAGCCAGGCAATGTAATAATGCAGGTACTTCCTGCCAGACATCAAAGATAAATAAAGTTGGATGGGAATTAACGCCAGTACAAAAAGGGCGAAACGAAGTTTCTCGTCTCGTTCTTTCCAATATTGATGTAAAAAGCCAACCAGCCCCGCCAAGCCCGCCGCGCCCAGCGGAGTCAAAAAGGTCAGGCTTGAAAAACCCTTTGTAAGCGCCTGCCACGAGAAAGCTTCGGATTTGGAATAAAAGTAATTGAAGACGAACACCTGGTCGAACAAATCCCCAAGCGCCCGATGCGCCGAAAAATAAATCGCAATGACAATCAAAACGCTTCCAGCGCCAGCCGCCGCCGCGGCAATCCGTTTGAAGGCGCGGATTCGTTCTTTTGGAGAAAAAAGGACGGCGGCAAGCATCAGCCCAATCGCGAGATGAATTCCAATGTTGTTGGGCCGCAGGGAAAAAGCCAGCGCCGCCGTTATCCCAATCAGCCAGTCATTCCAATACCCCTTGGAGGCTTTTTCAGCGCGGAGAAAAAAATAAATCGCGGCGAATTGAAAAGGCAGGGAATACTCTTCGACTGAATTGCCGTGATCCAATACCCTGGGCAAAGCCGCCAGCCACAGGACGCTGCTCGAAAACGCCGTGAGCGGATCGAAAGCCATCCGCAGGGCAAGAAAGCCAAAAACCACCGCCAGAAACAGGAAAAAGACTTCCAGCAGCCAGACGCCCCAGGTCGAGTCGGTCAGCCATAAGCCAAGCGCGTCGATGTAATAAACCAGCGGACCTTTATGATCCCACACATCGCGGTAGGGAATTTTGCCATCGAGGATTTGCTGTCCGATGTAAAGATAAACTCCCTGATCGCGGGCGGGGACGGGTTCGTACAACGGGGCAATCGGGGAAAGCACGGCAAGCACAGCCAGCAGAAGAAAAAGACCTACCAAAAAGCCTTGCTTCATCCTATCTCTTCCAGTTCAACATCACCAGCCCGATTAGGCAGACGAAAATCCCGACGATATTTATCCATGAAATTTTGTCTTTGAAAAAGAAAATCGCCACCGGCAGCAGAATCAGCGAGGCGACCACGTTGGTCAGCACGGCGGCAATGCCGAGATTCCAGCCTGCGCGATAGACGAGGAGAAATCCAAATTCGATACCGACAACGGCAACGGCGAGTCCGATGCTTGCCCAGTTGAGTTTTTTTAATTCCGCCGTAACGCCGTTCGAAGCGGGGAAAAAGTAAAAAGTGAAAAAGGTTGCTATAAAAGCGACGGCATACGTCACCAGCAGGGACACGGTGAAGTTCACATTCGACGGCGTGCTCTTGGCGACGAAATGATAGAGCGCGCTGGAACAAATGGTGAGGGCGATGGAAAAGTAGAAGAGGGACATGGGTTTAGTCGCTGATCTCATGGTCGAATAGTTGTCTGGCAGATTAGGAATTAGGCTTTATCCGAAATAATCCACAGATTTCACAGATTGGCAAATTTTCATGAAAAAATCTGCGCCATCTGTGGATGAACGAACGGATTATTCTTATTACGGATAGGTTCTATTCAACACCTTCAAAATAAACTCCGCCGTGCGTTTGCCAGAAGTCGCGTCGGTGAAGGTGATTTCATCTTCGACAAACTTGCGGCGTTCAGCAGAGTCGAGGGTACGGTCTTTGAGATACAGATCGAGCGCATCGCGCAACTCGCTCTCGTTACTCGTTACGCGCCCCGCCTTCGCCATGCGGAATCGCAGATGCGTGGGCCAGTCGCCGATTTCTTTCAGCGAGAGCGAGAACTTGCCTTTTTTATTCCAGCCGCCGGGGACATCGATGGTCGCGGCGATCATCGGCGTGTCGTGGACGGCGGTCTCGACCAGCATGGTGGAGTAAACCGTCACCAGCACATCGGAGTACGCCATCATCGAGGATTTTTCGTCCATGTCTTCGCCGCCGTAGTAGCCGAGCGACCCGCCCAACGCCACAGGCTGGACAACATGCACGTGCGGATATTTCTTCTCCAAGTCGAATACGCGCTGACGTTCGTCTGCGAAAATTTTGGGCTTGTCCTGAAAGTGACTCGGATGCAGGCGAATCAACAACTGCGCAGGCTCTGCCAGTGAATCCGACGAAACCAATTTTGCCAGCGCTTCGATATTCGGAAAGTTCGGCGCGAAGTGGACAAAACTGCTGGCGTATGAAATCAACTTGCGATTGGGATCAAGCCCGTGCAGTTTGAAATATTCATCGCGCGGCATGAGCCATTGCTTGCGGAAATATCCATCATACGAGGGAATGCCGCCGATGTGTACCCGCTCGGGCTTCCAGTCGGAGCCATAGACCAGTTCATCCTTTTGCAATTGAGACCAGCAAGTCGCCCATTGCACATCCGCGCCGGGGACGTTGTAACTCGACGAGTTATCCCAGCCGACGATGACGGTCATATTCGGGATTCCGCGTCGGGCGGATTCTCGCAGCAGGTAGCGATCCATGCGCCAGCCCGGGGTCGAGGCAATGACCAGGTCGGGTTGGTATTTGTCGAAGAGGTCGGGGTAAATATCGGGGGTGAAGCGGTTTTGAATCCGCACCAGCCATTTGCGCGCCCACGAAAAATTCCGCAGGAGCAGAATCATCAGCGCGGACGGAATCCAAATCCCCAAGCGGAATTTCCAGCCATTTTCGCCCCACACTTCCCAGATGTGACTATCCATCGCCTCGGTGTTGATGCGGCGCGACCCGCCCACGCGGCGCAGATAGATCAGCAGCGATTGCAAACGCGGGCTGATTTTCCTGGCGTAGTCGTTGGCTTGTTTCAAACGCAAGCCTTCAAAGGTCAAGCCGGGGCGGGCAAAACGCTGGGCAATTTTTTCCTTTGTGTCATCGTCGGTGAGGACGACGACTTCGACGCCCGACTCCAGCAGGGTCGCAACAACGTCGCTTTGCAAAAAATAGATGATTGCCATGCCGTGATCGGCGGAGATAAAGATTTTTTTAGACACTGATTGAATTTGCTTCTTTCATAAGTGGTTTGCTTCGAAGAGCATTTTACCCGCCAGGCGTAACCGTCTCTGTCGGAATCGACGCGGGCGTCGCGGTTTCCAGGGGGGTGGGAGTCGTTGCAAGGGTATTTGTCGGCGTCGGCGAGATCGTGGCGGTGGGCGTCGCAACCCCCGAAACCAAATACACGCGGCTGACCACTTCTCCTGCCGTGCCCATCAAACCGAGGTCGCGCCCGTTATAACTCACCCGCAGCGCCGCCGCATTGCCCGTCAACACCATCACCTGCTCGTTGGCTTCGAACACCTTCGACTCGCCCGGCGCCATGCGCCCCTCGAAAACCTGCTCCCCATCCACCGAGACGCGCAGAAAAGTCCGCTCGACAGCAAAGACATCCACCGTCACATTGGCATTGAACACCTGCGGCTCGGCGGTCTCCAAACCTGGGGTCGCTGTAATATTTTCATCCACAGGAATAAAAGTCGCATTCGAAAGCGGCGAAGGGGTCGGCAGCGGCAGATCGGCAAGCGCCTCCACAATCGAGGGCGCAGTCGGTTCGGCTTCCTCGCTCTGCGAACTGACCACCCGTCCCACGCCCCAAATTGCCAGCGCGAACAAGACCGCAATCATCAACACGCCAAAGATCAAATCGCCCGCAAGAAAACTTCTCCACAGCGGAATCGAAGCGACCACCTCGGTCTGAATTTTCTCACGCGGCGTCTCGGCGTATTTTTCGTGCCGCCGCGCCTGCAAGCCGTCTGCAAAACGCAGCAGGATCGCCTCGGTATCCAAATCGAGAAAGGTCGCATAATTCGCCAGCATCCCGCGCGTCTGCACCGGTGATGGAAGTCTATCGAACGCGCCTTCTTCCAGCGCCTTCACAAACGCCGCGCGTAATTTTGTATGCCGCTCCACCTCATCGAAGGTCAGGCTGATCAACTCGCGGCGTTCGCGCAACTGCGCCCCGATCTCGACAAAAATCACGTCGGCAGGCTGAGTCGGCATAAAGCGCGGCGCCTCAGGTTCGGCAGCAGGCGCAAGTTCGGGCGCGGGCTGTAATTCCTTCTTTTGGAAAACCCCTCGGATGACTTTCCCAAGCCCCCAACCTGATTCTGGTTCCGCTTCGACCTGCGCCCCAAGCTGATCTGACTCAATTGGCAGAATCAACGCCTCAGCCTTTTCCTCCCCCGCCTGCGGCAAAGGCTCTTCTTCAACATTCTTCTTCTTGCGACCACGCGGCTTGGGCTGTTCTTCTTGAACTTCTTCGACTGGGGCTTGTTCCACAACCACAGGCTCTGGCACGCTCGACGTTGCATCTTCCGCCCGACCAAACCCCAGCCACGAGGTCAGCGAAAGGCGCAGCTTCCCCACCCACGAAAGTTCCTCTTGCTGTTCCTCCGCCACCAAAGGCGGAAGTTCCGTCTCAGCCAGGTTCACCTGCGGCAACGGTCCGCTCACTTCCTCCGCCTGCGGCGCATTGCGCTGGAGTTCGGCGATCATCTCATCGATATTTAATTCGAGGTATTCGGCGTAATTCCGCAAAAAACCGCGTCCCTGCGCCGCCGACGGCATGACAGAAAAATCGTCCGCCTCGAGCGCCTCCAAAAACACCTTGCGAATGCGCGTCGCTTCTGAAGCGGCTTCGAGAGTCAAAAAACGAGCCTCACGCTCCTTCTTCAACTGTTGACCAATGGATTCAAACATGGGGATATTGTATTACAGATTTACAAAGACCCTAAAGGTTTCGCCAGGCGAACCTTTAGGGTCTGACAGATTTCGATGATGCGGATAAATCTTTATTCGGCAGCGGGGGTTTCTGCGGCAGGCGCTTCGGGAGCGGCGGCTTCCTCTTCCTTCTTCTTGCCAGCCTTCTTGGCTTTCTTCTCTTCCTCTTCAACCTTGCCTTCAGCCGCTTCACCTTCGCGGTGGACGATGATCTTCAATTCGGGAACCAAATCCATCGTCAGGCGGACGTGGGCGGTGAACTCGCCCAGGGTGCGAATGGGCTGGATGTCCACCTGCTGGCGCTTGACTTCATAGCGAACCTTCTCGGTCAACGCGGTGGCAATATCCTGCGTGGTGATCGAGCCGTACAGTTTGCCCGTGTCGCCAGCCTTGGCGGCAAAGGTCAGGGTCACTTCCTTGATGGCATCCGCCAGACCCTTGAGTTCTTCGTTTTGCGCGGTGCGGCGAATCTCAGCCTGGGTCTTGATCTTCTGCACCTGGTTCATCGCGCCTGCGGTGGCAAGCACGGCAAATCCCTGCGGGATGAGGAAGTTGCGTCCGTAGCCATCGGCGACCTTCTTGATGTCGCCAGCGCGCCCCAATTTATAAACATCTTTGACAAGCAATACTTTCATGATTTAAGCCCTTCCAAAATAGAATAGTCAGGACGAAGGGTACTACGCCCTGCGGGTTGGGATTTTACCATAATTATCCTGTGCTGAGCGCGGTCGAAGCACGGTACAATGACTGTCATGTCAAAACAAACTCAATTCAATTGGGATGTGGTCGTCGCGGGCGGCGGACCTGCGGGATTCTTCGCCGCCATTCGCTGTGCAGAGTTGAATCCGAAACTGCGCGTGCTGCTCATCGAAAAATCCAGCCAAACGCTGGGGAAGATTCTCGTCTCCGGCGGCGGGCGCTGCAATGTGACCCACGCCTGCTTCGACCCCGCCCAACTGGTGAATTTTTATCCGCGCGGCGGTGTGGCGTTGCGCGGCGCATTCACCCGCTTCCAACCTGCGGATACGGTCAAGTGGTTCGAAGCACGCGGCGTGAAGTTGAAAGCCGAAGCGGACGGGCGCATGTTCCCCTTCAGCGACTCATCCGATACCATCGCGGACTGTCTGCGCGAGGCGGCGAAAAGTGCCAGGGTGAAGTTGCAGACGGGCACGTCCCTGCTGCGGGTGGAAAAAAGCCCGATGGGTGGATTCAGGCTGGAGGTTCAGCGCGAAGCGGAAGTCCACCAAATCCACACCCAGCGGTTATTGATCGCCACGGGCAGTAATTCCAAAATATGGGAACTTCTCAAAACGCTGGGGCATACCATCGAAGAACCCGTCCCTTCATTATTTACTTTCAATATCAAGGATAAACGGCTCGATGGGCTGGCGGGCGTTTCGCTGGATGACGTCACATTGAAAATGGAGGGACTGACCCAACGCGGGGCGCTGCTCATCACCCACTGGGGAATGAGCGGACCCGCCGCGCTGAAACTCTCCGCCTGGGGCGCGCGGATTCTCTTCGAGAAGAAGTACCGCGCTTCGCTCACCGTCAACTGGCTCGGCGACTATCGGCTGGATTCTGCGCTGGAAGTTTTACAGCGCAACAAAGACTGGCACGAAAACGCGCGCAAGAAGGTTGCCACGCAGCCAGCCTTTTCTCAGATCCCGACCCGCTTGTGGAAGCAGTTGACCCAGTTCATCGGCGACAAAAACTGGGGCGATGTCTCGAAAGCGGAATTGCGAAAACTTGCCGAAGAGTTGACCGCGGGGCAGTTCGCGATTATCGGCAAGGGACAGTTCAAGGAAGAGTTCGTCACCTGCGGCGGCGTGAAGTTGAGCGAAGTGGACTTCAAAACCATGCAGAGCCGTCTTGTGAATGGGTTATTTTTCGCGGGCGAAACGCTGGACATCGACGGCGTGACGGGCGGATTCAACTTCCAGTCCGCATGGACAACGGGCTGGCTGGCGGGAAGCGCAATTTCAGTTTGAGTATCAGGTTCAATTGACCTATTGCAAAAGTCCAAAAGACTCACCACTGAGTCACAGAGAAAACCAATTAAAAACTCTGCATCTCCGTGTCTTCGTGGTTCAAAATTGTTTTTCGCGAGCCTCTACTGCAACTTATGCAAGAGGTCTAATAAAAAAAATCGAACAACTCCATTGACCAGACAAGGTACATATCATACAATCGGGCACAATTTGGAAAACCTCGTTAGGAGAGAAGAGACCATGCCAGAAGATCCGCACATCCAAGCCATTGTGGAAGCTGTCATTGACGGCGACCCAGACGCCTCTGCCGAAGCGGCGCAATCTGCCCTCGACGCCAACATGGATCCGTTGGAGATATTGAATGAAGGCTTGATGAGCGGCGCGGATGAAGTGGGAAAGCGCTTCGAGAATGGCGAATACTTTCTCCCTGAGCTCATGCTTGCGGGGCGCGCCCTGAAATCGGCGATGGAAGTGGTCAAACCAGCCTTATTGAAGAAATTCGAGGGAACCGAAAACAAGGTCAAAGGGAAAGTCATTGCCGCCACCATTCAAACAGACATCCACGACATCGGCAAGAATATCGTCTCGTCCATGCTGACCGCGGCGGGCTATGAAGTCACCGATATGGGCGTGGATGTACAAATCAAATCCATCATCGACAAAGCGGAAGAAATTGGAGCGCAGGCAATTTGTCTTTCTGCCCTGCTCACGACCTCGATGCCCTTCATGAAAGACCTGATCGAAACCCTCAAAGCCCGCGGACTCCGCAAAAAGTACATCGTGCTGGTGGGCGGCGCATCGGTCACCGAAAGCTGGGCAACCCACATCGGCGCGGACGGCACCGCCCGCAACGCCGCCGACGCCGTCAAACTGGCTCACGAAAAAATCGGAATGTAATCGCTCTGGCGCACCCTCCTTTGTGCGCCTTTTTATTTTACCGACAGGAAAAACCCATGCTCAACTATCTTGAAATCCTCGACCGCGCCCACACGGGACCCTACATCACGGAAGAAAACTGGGACCTCGAAAAAATCGCCATGACCGCGAAACGTCTGGTGAAGAAGTACAAGATCGAATGGAACAAGGAAGAACTCGTTACCAATGACGCCGCGCTTTCCGAAGCTATCTGGAAAGCTGGTTACGAAATGGCGGTGACCCTGGGCGCGTACAGCCGTTCCACCGAGCGCGTTATCGAATTGACACAGGATGAAATCGATAGCGGCATCCGTAACATGCCGCGGGAAGTAGTGATGGGCGAAGGCAAGGACGCACGGAAACTCTACGCGCGTCATCTGCACGATGAGCGGGCTCCGTTATTCTTCGGCGGTTCGCCAGGGACGCCTGTTCCCGAGCGTATCTTCCTCGCCAACGTCATGTCGTACATGCAAGAGCCGTTGATCGACCTCGCCACCTGCGGCACGCTCGTCGAAGTGGACGGACGTGAGGTGCGCACGGGCAATCCTATTGAGATCGTCTCCACGCGGCGCGAGTTGCAGTACATGCGGCAGGGACTCAAGCGAGTCGGACGCGCGGGCATGGGCATGTTGGCGGCGCAAAGTTCCGTTTCAGAGTTGGGCGATCTCGCCGTGGCGCATCCCGACTACCTGCGAAAGTGCGACTCACACCTTGTGCCTGTCTTGAACGAACTCAAGATGGATCACCGCAATATCTCGCGCGCGGTCAATTCGCTGGAATATGGCATGGTCAATGCCTCTCTGCCCTGCGTCATCGTCGGCGGGCTTGGCGGAGGACCTGCTGGATCGGCAGTCGTGAACGTGGCTTCGTATCTCGTGGCAAACATCACCTGCCTGGCAGATTATCACATCCTGCATCCCATTCATGTGCGCCACGTCGCCACCTCCACGCGGGAAGTGTTGTGGGTGATCAATGCCACGGCACAGGCATTTGCCCGTCACGCGCCATCCATTATCGTTGCGGATATTTATCCGAAATCAGGCACAGGGACGAAGGAACTGCTCTACGAGACGGCGGCGAATGCCATCGTCAACGCAATGAGTGGAGCGCATCTCGAAGGGGTCGGCGCAGCCGATGGCAACGCGCCCAACTGTTCGGGGTTGGAAGCGCGGCTCATGGCTGAGGTGGCGCTGGCGACCCATCGCATGAAGATGTCGCTCGAGGACGCGAATCAATTCGTCCTCCAATTATTGCCAAAATACGAGCATGTCTTCACGCAGGATGGCAACCCAGGCAAACCGTTCGATGAAGTGTACGACACGGTAAAAATTCAGCCACTGGATTTCTGGCAAAAGATGTATGAAGAAATCAAAACCGAATTGAAAGAAATGGGTTTACAACTGTAGTGCATGTCAGGGCAGATGCCCTGTTGCAAAACCAAATCCCATCTTGAAAAGAGGAGTGAGATCATGAGTACCCCTGTTATCCTTGGAATCAATCTTGTTATTCTGGTTGCACTTGGCGCAATCGCAAAATTCGTCAAGTCTGACCCAACCACCAAAGGTGGTTTCAATTTCAATTACACCACCTCCGACCTTGTCATCATGGCGGTGCTGGGCGCGCTTGCGGGTGTCATCAACACCTGGATGGGCAACGTCTGGTATGCCGCCAACACCGTCAGCCCGATCTACGGCGCGGCTTTGCAAGGGACGTTCATGTGGGCGTACATCCTCGCCTACTTCCTCGTCCGCAAATCTGGCTCGATGCTGATCATTGGCATCATCGAAGCCAGTGTGGAAGCGCTGCTCGGCAATCAAGCGGGACTCTCCACGCTCGGTTGGGGCATTACCCAGGGTCTCGGCGCGGAAATTGTGATGGCGATCTGCCTGTACAGCAAGTTCGGTTGGCTGGCGCTCGGTCTGGCTGGCGCGGGCGCTTCGCAGTTCGGCACCGTGTGGAGCTTCATCCTCTACGGCTGGTCATCCCTCACCGATTACCTCATTGCCGCCCCCATCAACCTCATCTCTGGCTTCATCTTCTCTGGTCTGCTCGGCTACTTCCTCGGCACGATGATCGCCAAGACAGGTCTGCTAAGAGCCACACGGCGCGGGGCTGAGTAAAACTCAAAACCTTTAACCACAAAGGGTCACAAAGAGTCACAAAGGTTTTTCCTTCGTGTACCTCACCTGCACTGCACCAAACGCAGTGCAGGTGCAAGTGTAGTGACCCTTCGTGGTGTAAACCGAAGAGCCTTCATTGAATCAACCCAATCAAGAACCGCTTGTTCGCTTCGAACAAGTCACTTATAAACATTACGGCAAAACCACCCCCGCGCTCATGGACGTGAATCTCACGATCCAGCGCGGGTCTTTTACGCTGCTGGTCGGTCCGTCTGGCTCGGGCAAATCCACGCTGTGCATGTTGCTCAACGGAATCATCCCGCAAATCCTCGGCGGCAAACTGACAGGCACGATCACTGTCGATGGGCACGACACTGCCAAGACTCCTGTACAAGAGTTGGCGCAATCCGCGGGCATGTTGTTTCAAGACCCTGAGTGGATGTTCGCCACGCTCAAGGTCGAAGATGAAATTGCCTTTGGTCCCGAAAATTTACGCCGCGATCCCAAGCAAATTATCGAGAGCGTCGAAAAGACTCTCGACTTTGTGGGCTTGCAGCGATTAAGAAAAAATCTCGTCTGGGCGCTTTCGGGCGGTCAGACCCAAAAACTTGGCTTGGCATCCGTCGTTGCGATGAATACGCCCCTCATCATCCTCGATGAGCCCACCGCCAACCTCGACCCCGCCACCACCCACTCCGTCCATCAACTCATCCTCAAACTGCGCGAAGAGGGCAAAGCCGTTCTGCTCGTCACCAAAGACCTCGACGAATTCATGGCAGAAGCCGACGACATGATCCTGCTTGCCGAAGGTCGCGTGGTGGCACAGGGCGCGCCGCGTGATGTGGTCACCCAACACGGCGACAAAATTCTCGAACTCGGCGTGTGGCTTCCCGAACCCACCGAGATCGGTCTGCGGCTCAAAGCGGATGAAAAACTGGATAAGCCCGTCCCCATCACCGTGGATGAAGCCGTGGATATTTTTGCGGAGACGAAATTCCGCGCTTCGCCTCCTAACGGAAAACTGGTCGCTGAACCTGAGACCTTGATCCACGCTGACAATGTGGAGTTCACCTACAGCAACAACTTCAAAGCCCTGCGCGGAGTCTCCTTCGACATCAAGCAGGGAGAGATCGTCGCCATCGTCGGTCAAAACGGAGCGGGCAAGAGCACGTTGAGCAAACTCCTTGTCGGGTTGTTGAAACCCACCGCAGGTGAAATGACCATGTTCGGGCGGAACGCGAAGCGCTGGAAAGTCCAGGACTTGGCAAATCAGATCGCGTTAGTCTTCCAGAATCCCGAACATCAATTTTTATGCGACACCGTCCGCGAAGAGTTGGCATACAGTTTGCTTGCACAAGGCATTGACGATGCAGAGGTGGTCAACAAACGTGTTGAAGAAATGCTCGCCCGCCTCGATATCACCGACACCGCAGACAGTCATCCGTTTTCGTTGAGCGCTGGCGCAAAGCGCAGGCTCGGCGTGGCGACCATGCTGATCGGAGGCAGCGCAAAACTTTTGATCGTGGATGAACCCACCTACGGGCAAGACCGCCGCCTGACCGAAAGACTGATCCAACTCATCAACAAACTGCGCGAAGAAGGCATCACCGTGTTGATGATCACGCATGACATGCGTCTCGTGGATGCACACATCGACCGTGCCATTGTGATGGCGAACGGCGAAAAGATATTCGATGGCAGCCCGAATGCGTTGTTCCAATCGCCAGAGTTGGTGGAGCGCGCTTCGCTGCGAACCACATCCCTGCGCCGATTGGTGGATGGTTTGCGCACACGTGGCGTTTCCGTGCCTGACGGTTTGAACACGGTGGAAGATTTCATCGGAGCGATGCAATGAGCGAACATTCCCTGCGTTACATCGATAACGACTCTTTCTTCACCCGCATCGACGCGCTCAGCAAATTGATCTGGGTTCTGCTCGTGATCTTGACGACCTTTCAACTCACAAGCAATCTTTCACGCGCCGTCATGTTGGGGGCGGTGCTTTTCGTGATGATCGTGCTGGCGCGTGTGCCGCTCAAAACGGTCTGGCAGGCAATGCCCATCATTTTGATCATGGGCTCGCTGCTATTCTTCGTTCACCTATTTACCGCGCCTTCCACACAAACCATCACCATCGCAGGCATGGACTTTGGCAAGGAAGGTTTTGACAAAGGCTTGCAGTATTTCTTCCGCATCACCATCATGGTGCTGGCTTCCTTCGTCTTGATCTGGACGACCGACATCCGCGACTTGATGGTGGGACTGGTCAGTATTGGGATGCCATATCGTTACGCCTTCACCGTCTTCATGGCATTGCGATTCCTCCCCGTTGTTCAGCAGGAAGTGGATGCCGTCAAATCCGCCCACGCCATCCGCGGACGCGCCTCACGCTCCCCGCTTCAACATCGCTTCCGCCTGTGGCAGCGTTATATGTTCACCGTCATCGTGAACGGACTTCGCAAAGCGGAGAACACCGCTCTTGCCATCGAATCGCGCGGCTTCGGTGCCTACCCCGACAGAACCTTCGTCAAGGAATTCCGCTGGTCAAAGACAGGCATAGTCATCCTCGTTCTGTTTGTTGCATTCGCCGTCTGGCTGATACTTTGGGAAAAAACTCTCATCCATTTATAGCCCCGCTCATGCGGGGTTTCTTTTTTATATTGACCCAATCCCCATCCTCCCGTAAAATCGCCCCACTAACTTACGAGAGGTAACTTATGACAAAATATCGAATCTTTTACTGGAAACATATCCCCTCTTCCATCGTCGTGCAAGGCGATGGGCAGACGGTCAAGAAGCAGCTATCGCAGCGGATTCAAAACGCCATCGATTCCTACGCGATGGCAACGGGTCTGGCTGGGACGGACGCCTACGCCGCCCAATACAAACGCGGCGACTGGATCGAACGCGACGGCGACCCCGAAGAAGTTGCCAATGCCGTGCTGGCTGAACTGGAAATCGAGTTCGCAAAGATAGAGATTCCCCGCAAGAGCGGACAATAGACAAATAGACCGTAGACCGTGGACGATAGACCGTCATCCGTCCACTGTCTACGGTCAAGCAAAAAAACATGACAAACAAACACACTATCATTTTGCAACCCTCTGGTCGCCGTGGACAGGTGGAAGAGGACAAGTCTGTCCGCTTTGCCGCGCGAGATCTGGGTGTCGATATCGAATCCATCTGCGCCGAGAACGGAACCTGCGGCAAGTGCATCATTCTGGTTGAAGAAGGTCGCTTCGAGAAATACAACATCGATTCCAAGCGCGAGAATCTGACTCCCATCACGTCCGTCGAAGAAGCGTACTTCGCCCGCCGCCCCAAACTGCTCAAAGACAAAGGTTGGGAAGTGGGACAGGTGCGGCTCTCCTGTCAATGCAAGGTGCGCGGTGACGTGCTGATCAACGTCCCTGAAGAAAGCCGTGGCAACAAGCAGATTGTCCGCAAGAGCGCCACCCAGCGCGAAATCGAAATCAAGCCGTCCATCCGCAAGTATTTGGTGATGATGACCCCGCCCAATTTGGAACGCCCGATTGCGGATTGGGAACGTCTCGCCAAGGGATTGGAAACTTCGATGGGGCTTGTCCGCGCTGGTGAGGAGAATCTTCCGCGCTGGTCAGACTTCACGATTGATTACGCCTGCCTGCGGACTCTCTCGTCCACCGTGCGCGAAGCGCAGTGGAAGGTGACGGTTTCCGTCTGGCAGGACAAGGAAGTCGTCCAAGTGCAGGCGGGCTATCATGAAGATAGTTACGGCGCGGCGGTGGACATCGGCTCGACAACCGTCGCCCTCTACCTCTGCAACTTGCGGACGGGCGAAATCCTCGCGGCGGAATCCGAAATGAATCCGCAAATTGTGTACGGCGAGGATGTGATGTCCCGCATTCAGTACACCATCGAAAATCCCGACGGGCTGGAGAAGCTGCACAAAGCCATCATCGGGACGTTGAACAAGCTGTTGAAGCAGGCAGTGAAGACGGCGAACAAGCGAGGCAGCGAGTCGGGCGAGTCAGCGAGTCAGCAAATCAAGATGGAAGACGTTTTGGAAATGGTTTTGGTTGGCAATTCGACCATGCACCACCTTTTGCTGAATCTCTACCCGAAGCATTTGGGGCTGGCTCCGTTTGTGCCTACGATTCACAAGTCGGTGGATGTGAAGGCGCGTGAGTTGGGCTTGCACATCAATCCCTCGGCGAACATCCATGTCCTGCCGACCATCGCTTCCTTTGTCGGCGCGGATACCAGCGCCATGCTCGTCGCCGAAGAACCGCACAAGCAGGACGAAAACTGGCTGTTGATCGACATCGGCACAAACGCCGAACTGGTGCTTGGCAACCGCCGACGGCTGCTTTGCACGTCCACGCCAACGGGACCCGCCCTCGAAGGCGCGCACGTCGAGTACGGAATGCGCGCCGCGCCTGGAGCGATGGAACGCATCGAGATTGACGAGAAGACACTGGAGCCGCGCTACAAAGTCATCGGCGTGGAAGGCTGGCACAACGACCATGAAAATTTCAAGGGACAAGTCAAGGGGATTTGCGGCTCGGCAATCATCGATGGTGTGGCGGAATTGTTCCGCGCTGGCATTGTCGATTCGCGTGGCAAGTTCAAGACCAAGTTGGAATCCAACCGTCTGCGGCAGGGACCCAACGGCTGGGAGTACGTCATCGCCTGGGCAGACGAGACCAGCATCGGGCGCGACATCCCCATGACCCAGCAGGATGTCCGCCAGATTCAACTGGCGAAGGCAGCGCTCTTCGTCGCCGCGCGGACTCTGCTCAAACGCGCCAACCTGCAATCTCCTGATAAAATCATCCTCGCGGGCGGCTTCGGCAGTTACATCGACAAGGAAAAAGCCATGCTCATCGGTATGATTCCCGACTGCGAGTTGGACAAGGTTTATGCGGTCGGCAACGCCGCTGGCGATGGCGCGCGGATTGCCCTGCTGAATTTGGAGAAGCGCAACGAGATTGATTCTGTCGCCCGCAAAGTGGAACGCTTTGAATTGCCTACCGACCCCGAATTTCAAAACCAGTTCATGCTGGCGACCAGCCTGCCGCACATGAGCGAAGCCTTTGAACATATTGCGCATTTGATTCCGAATCGCGAAAAAGACCCGATGGCGAAGAAATTTCACAAAGGATGAAGGATGAATTATGAAGGATGAAATCTCCTTCTCTCGGCAGGCTAAAGTCTTGCCTCATTTTATGAAAACCCTGTTGAGCAATTACGATTACAATTAAAAACGGGTCTCCCGTAATTAACGGGAAGCTCAAGAAACTCGCCACGGATTTCACCGATTTACTCGGATTGAAAAAGAAAATCGGTGAAAATCCGTGAAATCTGTGGCTAAAGATTTTGCGCCTATCATTTTTCCCGTCAGAAACGGGAGAGCCTTAAAAACAAAATCCCTTTCACAAGGGATAAAGAGCGGCTCACCCTGGGCTTCGATTTCAGTCTGTCCCGTTCCATTTCAGGAGTAGCTAGGTTGTCCTACGGACAACCAAAGTCACCAGGCATTACGATACCGCTGTAAATATTCTAGCACAGCCAACGGGCAGCGTCAAACAAAAATTATGGAGGAACGATGAACAAATTCTTGGAAAGACTCAACGCAGGGGAAATTCTGGTTTCGGATGGGGCGACTGGCTCCAACCTGCAAAAGATGGGACTGAAGGCGGGGCAGGCTCCCGAAGACTTGATTATTGACAACCCCGAAATTTTGATGGAACTCGAAGGGATGTTTGCCAAGGCGGGCTCGGACATCGTCCTGACCTGCACCTTCGGCGGGACGCGCATGAGGATGAAGGATTCCAAATATCAAGACCGCGCTCCTGAGTTGAACATCCGCGCTGTGGAACTTGTCCGCAAGGCGGCAGCGGCGGCGGGACGCAGCGACGTGCTGGTCGGCGGCTCGATGGGACCCGTTGGCGGCTTGATTAAGCCCTACGGTCCGCTCGAAGCGGAAGAGGTCAAGGCGACGTTTGCAGAGCAGGCAAAAGCCCTCGCCGAAGGCGGAGTCGATCTGCTGGTCATCGAAACCATGTTTGCCTTTGAAGAAACCACCGCCGCGTTCGAGGGAGCGCGTTCTGTCACCGACCTGCCCATCGTCGTTTCATTCAGTTATGACCGTGGCACGCGCTCGATGATGGGCGTCAAGCCGAAGGACGTGATGAAGCGCTACACCGAAATGGGCGCAACCGTCGTCGGTGCAAATTGCGGAACCACGCTCGACAACATGGAAACCATCGTCACCGAATACGGCAAGACCGTGCCGAACTTCCCCATCTGGGCGAAACCCAACGCAGGCGTCCCGCACATGGACATCCAGACCGAGCAAGCCATCTACGACATGACCCCCGACGACATGGCGAACTTCGCCAAGAAATACGTCGCCCTCGGCGCGAAGATCGTCGGCGGCTGCTGCGGCTCGACGCCTGAACACATTGCGGCGATTGCGAAGGCGGTCAAGTAATTGGGAAGTTGGTAATTTGGTAGATTGGTAGATTGGGAAGGTGTTTTGTGCGCCAAAAAATTCTCGATTTGTTGTCTGGCAAAAAAGTTGATTCCCCGCCCGCGTTCAGCGGGTTGATTCACGTCACGGCGGAAGGATTGCAAAGCGAAGGGCTGGTCTTTCCCGAAGTCCACAAGGACGCGCGGAAGATGGCGATGGCGGCGGCAAGCACCTTCAAGCTAAGCGGATTGTCCTCCGCCGCCCTACCACTGGACATGTACATCGAAGCCGAAGCCTTGGGCGCGGAGATTAATTTCCGCGAGGATATGGAATTTGAGTTTCCGTTGGTACGCAAGGCAGCGTTCAAATCAGTAAAGGAAATCACGGCAGAGAACACAGCGGGCGCGGAGATTCTAAAAAAGGGGAGAATCAAACTGGTTTGCGATGCAATCCGCATGCTGAAAGAAGATGTCGGCAGCGAGGTCGTCATCAGCGGCGTGATTCCTGGTCCGTACACCCTGCTGTTGCTGGTGGTCGAAGCGGGCAGAATGTTTTTGGAAATGAAGAAGGAACCCGCCGCCGTGACCGAAGCCCTCGATCATCTGTCTTCCCTGCTGGCGCAAGTCGGCGTGGACTATCGCGACGCGGGCGCGGACTTCATCACCATTCACGACATGGGCGGCTCGCCTGCTTTCATCGGTCCCGCCAAATACGAGCAGTTTGTTTTGCCCGCCGAAAAACGATTGCTTGAAATGCTGCCCAAGCCGCGCGTACTTTCGGTCTGTGGCAACGTGACTCCTGCGCTGTCCCTGCTGGCTCAGGCGGGTGCGGACGCTGTCTCCATCGACCAGACGGTTGACCTGGCGGCGGCGCGGCTGGCTTTGAAAGATACCCTGCTATTTGGAAACCTCGACCCCGTCGGGGGGCTTTATCGGGGAGATGAGGCTGGGGTCGCAGAATCAGTTCGAGGGGCGAGAAAAGCGGGGGTGGATGCAGTTTGGGCGGGCTGTGATCTCATCGTCCAGACTCCCATTCAAAATCTCCAATCCATGAAAAAAGCCTGACGAGTTTTCGTCAGGCTTTTTCTCAGGCTATTTCAGGTTGGAACAGAGTTCGATGAACTGTCCGCAGGTGGAGTTTGCTCCCTCGGCTGAAGGCGTGGCTTTTGCCTCTGCCTCTCCGCCTTTGACGAAGCAGCCCAGCGGCTCGTTGCCCGTTGCTTGAAAGCCCAGCGGCACGCGGCAGGTGTTATCCATCGCCGCCAACTCCTTGATCGGGTAATTGGGATCGTCGGTATTCGCCGCGCCAGCCTGTTCTGCGGTATATGAATCCTGGTAATACAGGCGCATGGGGTCAATGGCGGCGTCGCTGGAAAGAACGCTCCACATAAAGGATTCCTTGCCATCTTTGAACATTTGCCGCTGGAAGGCAATCTCGACGGCGGGCAATGTTCCGTCGGTGGTCTGACGCACCCAAACCAAGTCGGGGTTGCCCGCGGGATACATCCCGTGGCTGAGGTCGAAAAGGGTGGCTTCAAAACCGTCGCTGGCAAAATCGTCGGGGCGGTTGATGATGTTTCCTCCGACATCGCTGTTCACGTCCAGGTGGGCGGCAACGTTGTCGGCTGTAAATTCAGCCGAATAGGGTGGGCGGGTGGTAAGCAAAAGCTCGGCGCGCCCGTCGGCATTGCGATCGATTTCGACTCCATAGAAACCTGTCAACGATTGGGTAGCGGGGTCGGGTTCCACCATGGAAATATTGATGTAGAAGAAATTTTCGTCGCTGGTGATGGAGAAGTTGACAATATCCAGGTCGGGCAGGTAATCCATGTTTACCGAGGTAAAGGGTCGTTCGAAGCGGTTCTTGTAGAACTCATCGCCGGTCTTGACCTTTTTGGTATCGAAGAACAACGAGTTTTCATTATCATGGGCGGTGGCGCGGTCGCTGGTTCCAGTAGATGGGATGATTAAGTGCGCAACAGGTTCGATGACCGTCTGTGGCTCCAGGGTGGGCGGCACAGTCGGCGCTGTTTCAATAACCGACGGGACTTCGCTGGCAGGGGCAATCGTTACAATGGCGGCGGGAACCGCGGTATCCGCGGCAGGTTGGCTGCAAGCCGTTACAAGAATAACCAACGCCAATAATAGTGGAAGGGTTTTATTCATCTTCATTTCCTCTTCTCCTGAAGGATAACAGGCAATTGATATCGAATACAATTTCAAATGACATAAAAACGCATGGAGCCAAGTCATTATAACTAACAAAAAACAAAGGCGTGTTGCCTGTATAATTACAATACCATGATGAATATTCTCCCATCGAAAAAACAATTTTTGATAATTTTCGCACTGACCACCCTGATTGCCTATGGGTTATTAGTTCCATACACCGGCTTCTACTGGGACGACTGGCCCTTTGCCTGGTCAGCCCATTTCCTCGGTCCCGCCGACTTCAACCCCAGTTTTGCCCCCTTCCGCCCTTTTTTGGGACCCGTGTTTTACTTCACCACCAGCCTTGTCCCAGCCGTCCCGCTCTACTGGCAGGTTTTTGCGCTGGTCATTCGTTTTTTGCTGGGCGTCTCGGCTTGGTGGATGTTCCGCCAAATCTGGCAGGACCGTCCGCGCCTGGCGCTGACTGCCGCCCTTTTCATGCTGGTCTTTCCGGGTTACAGCCAGCACTGGGTCGCCTTCACCCACATCAACCAGGAACTGATCCCCTTTCTCTTTTACCTGCTCTCATTCGGCTTCACCTTCAAAGCCCTGCATTCCCGCAGACCCGCGCATACCGTCATCGCCCTGTTGCTGCAACTCTGCGGCATCTTCCCCACCGAGTATTTTTTCGGCATCGAAGGCTTGCGCTTTCTGCTTTTATTTTCGATTTTGAATGGCAGCCTGATTCAACGCTTTGCCAAAACCCTCAAAATCTGGCTGCCCTATTTACTGGTCTGGATTTTCAACGCGGCGTGGCTCATCTATTATTATAAATTCGGGGCGTATGCCTCGTATGCCATCACCGCCGCACAATCGTTCACCGCTTTGGATTTTCTACGCGACGCTTTGGATTCGATTTGGAAGGCTGGATTCTACGTTTGGATTCAAATCCTCAACCTGACTTTTGACTCGCCCACCGCGCCCGCTTCGCTGCTCACCCTCGGCTTGATTCTGCTTTCGTTTGCCTTTTTCGCCCCGTATCTAAAACAAGCGACGCGGGAGAGCCGTGAAGAATCAAGCATTGCCCTTTCATTGATTCTCGTCGGCATCCCCGGCATTTTACTGGGACGCCTGCCCTCGCTCGCCGCCGGGCTTCCGCTCACCCTGCAATCGTCGTATGACCGCTTCATGGTTTCGATGATGATCGGCGGCAGCCTGCTTCTGCTGGGCGTGATCGAACTGCTGGTCAGAAACACCCGCGCCAAAACCTATGTTTTTGCCGCCATCATTGCGCTTGGAATCGGACAGCAATTCTTCAACGCCAACATCTTCCGCCGCGACTGGGAAGACCAGCGGAATATCTACTGGCAAATGGCGTGGCGGATGCCTGCGCTGGAGCCGCAGACCATCCTGCTCACCCACCAGATGCCCATCGACTACGAAACCGACGCCTCCTTCACCGCTCCCCTCAACTGGATGTACGCGCCGGACTACGCCCGCTCCGACATGCCCTATCTGATGCTCTACACTGAAAAGCGGGTCGGCGGCGGAGCACTGCCCTCGCTGGAACCCAATCAGCCCATCACCTTCAACTATCGCACGGTCTGGTTTCATGGCAACACCTCGCAATCGGTGGTCATTTACATGCCAAGGGGCGGATGTCTGCGCGTCCTCGACTCGGCGCAAGGCGATGGACAAACCTACGAAAAACTCCCCAAGACCTTCACCCAAGCCATCCCACTTTCGAATCTGTCGCGCATCATCACCGATCCCCAAGACCCAGTTGCGCCCATGTTTTTTTCCGAGCCAAAACATACGTGGTGTTATTACTACACCAAAGCCGAACTCGCCTACCAAGTGGCAGATTACCAAAAGGTCATCGCCCTGGGCGCAGAGGCGGCGGATTTGGGCTACCAACCCACAGACCCGCTGGAGTGGCTGGTTTTCATCAAAGCCCACGCGCTGAGCGGCGATCTCTCCACAGCAGAATCCATCTCGACAGCCACAATCGAGGAAGATGCAAAAGCCCGTCGCGGAGTGTGTTCGGCTTGGCAGTTGGTTCAAAATCAAAGCGCGGCTGAAAACCAAGTCGAAATCGAGCGGGTACTGTTGAAATTCGAGTGCAAGCCGCAATAAGCGCCTCCTTTGCGGCAAAGCCTGGTCAATTCCCGACGCCATCCAGCATGGGATATACTCGTGCAAATGAACCCGCCCAAGCCGCCCCTCGACCCATTGATTTCCTCCCCGGACAGCAACGAGTACTTCAATTCCATCAGTCATTTGATCGGCGCCATATTGTCCATTTCCGCGCTGGTTGTGCTGGTGGCGCTGGCGGCAATCGACCACAAGCCCGCGCACGTGGTCGGTTTTGCCATTTACGGGGCAAGCCTTTTCCTTTCGATGCTTTTTAGCAGTCTCCTGCATTTCTTTTTGCTCTTTGGAAAGTACCTGCGGGTGTTTGGCATCCTCGATCACAATGCCATCTACCTTTTGATTGCCGGCACATATACCCCGTTCTGCCTGACCATTTTCAACGGCGCAACCGGCTGGGTTTTATTCGGCGTCATCTGGAGTCTGGCGGTCTTTTTTATCACACTGAAATCCATCTTTTTTGCGCGGATATCGGTTCTTGCGTCGAACATCAGTTTTTTACTCATGGGCTGGATCATCGTCTTCCTGATCGGTCCCATTTACTCCCAATTGGGCATGGAAGCCATAACCCTATTGATTGCCGGCGGGCTTTTCTACACAATCGGGGCGGTGATTTTTGCAAAAGGAAAGCCAAACCCATTTCCGCCGCACTTTGGCAACCATGAAATCTGGCACATCTGCGTGCTGGCTGGGAATGTCGTCATGTTTTTGGTCATGTTGTTTTACGTATTACCCTACACGCAGGGATGAATATAAAAGCAATCTGACCGGACGCAACATCCCCTCAAGCACCCCATCACCCAAAAGTTTCATTTACAGGGCAGAATGTATATTATTTTCTTTTGTTCGTGTAAAATGACTGTAAATTGGAAGGCTAACTCATGAGAATCGCGTTTATTTCTGATATTCACGGGAATTTCACAGCCCTGCAGGCAGTTCTCGGCGACATTAAATCGCAGTCCATCGACCAAATCATTTGCCTGGGCGATGTTGTCACCCTGGGTCCCCAACCATTGGAAGTATTGAATACGATAAAGGACTTAAAATGCGTGAACATCATGGGAAATCATGATGCGGCTACCCTCGATCCTGAAAGCGCAATACAACATGAAATTGCCGTCCACCTGATCCCGGACTTATATTGGTGCAAAAATCAATTATCGCAGGACGATCTACAGTTTATCGCCTCCTTCAAACCCATGCATGAAGTCGAACTGACCCACGGCAACCGTATCCTCGCTTTCCACGGGTCGCCCCTTTCGACCACCGACATCATCCAGGCAACCACACCCAACAAGGACTTGGATGTCTATTTCAAAGAGCAGAAAGCCAACATCTTCATTGGGGGGCATTCCCACATTCAAATGGTACGGCGCCATGATAATAAGCTGATTCTAAACTCTGGCAGTGTGGGCAACGCTTTCAAATTCGCTTACACACGAGGCAAACCAGTCCACCTGCTGCCCTGGGCAGAGTATATGATCATCGACCAAAGCGGGAATTCACTGGGAATCGACGCCCGCCGGGTTTACTTCGATATGCAAGAATTATTGAAAAGGGTAAGGGAAAGCCAGGTGCCGTGCGCCCCCTGGTGGCTTAACCAATTCCCGGAGGAATAGCGGGGAAAGTTGTCGGTATAAGTTTACGAGTTTAAGTTACGCGATCCAGCCCAAAGGGGGGCACACCTTACAAAAATTACAAGTTCATTGCAAAGCAAATGGAGTAAAATCATCTTGATATACAAAACCAATGGCTCAACCAGGCTGTGAATGGAGGTAAGGCAAGATGTTTGTTACAAAGAACCTTTACCAGAACGATGATGCGTGGAAGAACACCCCTTTGGGAAATTCCAAAGAAACGATAGGCAGTTGGGGCTGCCTGCTGACATCGGTCACGATGATGCTCAATGGAGTCGGATATAACGAGACCCCTGTTACGGTCAACGCAAAAATGAAAAGCGCTGGCGGTTTTCAAGGGGCGCTTTTTATTCCCAGCGTACTCCCCTATGTTTGGCCCAACTGCGCCTACCAGGATATGCAACCCTGCGAAACCGTCCCCGCGCCCATTCCTTACATCGATGCGGCTGTAGCTGCGGGAAAGCCTGTCATTTTACAGGTGGACTGGAACAAACAAAAGGGGCTTCAGACCCACTTTGTGCTGGTCAAGGAAAAGAAGGGCGATGATTACGCACTCTACGACCCATACAAATACAGCGGCGATGGTCCCGACAAGGATGTGTTGCTGACCACTCGTTACAAATACAATGGCGCAAAACTGGCATCCGAAATCAGCGCAGTGCTGTGGTTCAACTCATACAGCACAATGCCGCCCGAACCGCCTAAGATCGAAAAAGCGCCCCTGCCTGCCGAAAAGTATGTCATTTACGCGGGTGAGGATGACCTAGCCCTACGCGCAGACCCCTCTGTCGGCGGGTATTTATGGAAGCGGATGCTGGTTGGCACCGAGTTGATTTGTCTCGAGCCCAAGGCGCAGGTAAAGGCAAAGATCGGCGTGCAGGGTCAGTGGATTCAAGTGCAAGACCCCAACGGTGATCAAGGATATGTCGCCGCGTGGTTTGTTTCGGAGCAAAAATCCAAGCCTGTTTCGGTTTCAACCTCGACTCCCGCCCCAGCGCCCAAACCCGGCGCCGCTCCTGCCCCGGCGCCCAAGCCCGGCGCTGCCCCCGCTCCCGTTCCTGCCGCACCCATTCCCGCAGGCGCGCTGGCAGTTTATCCCACCGAAGAATTGTCATTACGCACCCAGCCCGTTGTTTCGCCGGAGACATTAATCCGCCGAGTTCCAACCACCGAACAATTAATCTGCCTTGAACCTGCAAATCAGGCAATCGCCAAAATTGGCGCGCAAAACCAGTGGATCAAAGTACGCGCTGCCGACAAGAAGGAAGGTCATGTGGCTGCGTGGTATGTGAAATATGCCGGCGGCTCCACCGCGCAAGCAACAGCGGCGGCAGTCCCAGTCTCAGGCGGAGCCGTCAAGGTCAAGACCACCGTCGAGATGGTTTCCCTGCGCAACCAACCTGTCGTCAGCGATGCGACACTCATCAAGCGCGTACCGCTCAACTATGAGTTCACCATCACAGAAGCCGGCGGCGAGACAAAGATCGGCGTCAACGATAAATGGCTCAAGGTCAAGGACGCGACTCACGAAGGTTATGTTGCGGCGTGGTTTGTCTCCCGCTGAATTTAGATACCAGCCATGGCAGAAGCAAACGCAGCACTCAAAACGAAAATTTTCATTTCCTACTCGCGCAAAAACAAGCTTTTTGTGCGCAAGTTGAACGACGCCATTGATCAGAATGGCATCGAAGCCTGGGTGGATTGGGAGGGAATCCCCCTCAGTTCCGATTGGATGGTGGAGATTACCACCGCAATTCGATCCAGCGATGCATTTGTTTTTGTGATCAGCCCGGATTCGCTCAATTCCCAGGTCTGCATGGACGAATTGGAACTGGGCGTCAAACTCAATAAAAAGATCATTCCTATTTTGTATCTCGAACCGCAAAAAGGACAGAAGATGCATCCCAGGCTGGCATCCACCAACTGGGTGTATATGCGTCCCAAAAAGGATGATTTCAAAACCACGGTTCCCAAATTGATCGATGCAATTCAAACCGATCTGGGTTGGGTGCATCAACACACACGCCTTCTTCAACGCGCCACGGAATGGGATGTAAGGAGCCGCAATAAAAGCTATATTCTGCAAGGCACTGACCTGGAAGAAGGGGAAAAATGGATGACCGAATCCACTTCCGGGCAAGGGCGCAGCGTGGTTCCCGTCCAGGCGGAATACATCAGCACAAGCCGCAAGATTGCCGTGCAAAAGCAGCGCAACCTCACAATTGGCATCGGGATCGCCCTGCTGGTCAGCGTATTTATGGGAATTTACGCGTTCATGCAGCGCAGTGTGGCGCTCGAGAATGAAAAGAAGGCAGTCAGCAGTCAATTGACCGCGGTAGCCAACGAGCAGATTGCCGCAACACAGAAAGCCATTGCCGAAGAACAAAAAATCCTGGCGGATGAAAATGCAACGCGGGCGAGCGCCCAACGCAGCGCCGCCGAAGCAAAGATACATCAGGACAGGGTCGGTGAATTACACACCAGCACCCTGCTGGCATTGGATGCCTATCAACGGTTATCCGGTCTCGCAGAGGCTGAAAGCATCCTGCGGCACAACATCAGCCTGCTCCCGATTCCGATCAAAAATATGAATATCGGCGGGCGCATCTGGACGATTATGGCAAGCCCGGATTCGAAGGAATTTGTCACCGCCGACTCAACCGGCAAAGCCTGCGTCTGGAGCATGGAGAACGGCTCGCAATCTTTCTGCGCGGAGCATGATGGCGCTGTATATGATCTTGCCATGAGCCAGGACGGCAATATTTTAATGACCGGCACCGAAAAAGGATTGCTCACCTTTTGGGATGCCAACACGGGAAAGCAGATAAAAGCATTGCAGTTCGATGGAAGCATTTGGGAGCTATGGCTGCACCCCAATGGAAGATGGCTGGGCGTTGGCAGAAGCAATGCCGTAAGCATCATCGACATGGAAGATATGGGGGAAGAACTCAGCCTTGCGCAAGACGGCGAAGTCAAAGCAATTGCCATGGACGGGACTGGGGCGTACATGGCATTTGGAACCAGCAAAGGGAAGGTATCCATCTGGAAGGTGATGGGCAGCCAAATGCTGGAAGGTCCCAAACACAGTGGCGCGGTCATCGATCTCGAATTCAGCCCAGACGGTAAGTGGCTGGTAAGCGTTGGAGAAGACAGCACCGCGCGCGGCGCATTGACCATCTACGGCGGACAAAAGTATTCCGTCAGGCACGGCGATTGGGTGGAAGATGTTACATTCGGTCCCGACAGTTCGTGGTTTGTGACCGTATCAGACGACAACACGGTACGCATCCTCGACACGGAAACGGGGCAGGAAAAACTGCGCATGGCGCAGGAAAATTTCGTCCAAAAGGTGCGCGTCAGCAAGGATGGACAGTGGATCGCAACCACCGGCTACGATAAAACCGTCCGCATGTGGGACTCAGCCAGCGGGGCGCAAGTCATGCAAATTCCCATCGCAGGGATTGGGTCATCGATTCGTTTTAATCAGGAAGCGACTCACCTTGTTGTCGGCGATCATAACGGCAACATCAGCCTATTGAACATTTCGCAACTGAAAGCCCGCACAGGGTTTGCGCAGTTTACAGAATTCGCGCATAAGGCGCTCTTTAGTCCCGACGGGAAATGGCTTGCGGTAAACACGGACGACAGGAACGTCTGGTTGATCGATTCTGATCAATTGGGCAGCCTGGAAGATGGACGCAAGAGCCTGCTCACCACAAACAGCTTGACCAATGACATGGCGATTAGCAGTGACTCGAACTGGATTGCAGTGGTGGAAGAAGATGAAAATTTCTCCGCATATAACCGCGTGATATTGACCCGTTCGGACGGCGGGAAGAAGTATTTCCTGTCCCACGATGGAAGCGTCATCGATGCAGTGACTTTTTCGCCGGATAACAAATCTGTCATCACTGCCGACCAGAAGGGATTAATCAACATCTGGAGCGTGGACAGCGGCAAAAAGCTATTCGACCTCAAAGCGTCAGGCATTATTTTGTCATTGGCAATCTCACCCGATGGCAAGTATCTTGCCGCAGGCATGGAAGAAGATAAAAGCTTCGTTTGGGACTTCGCCGCAAAAACTCAAGTGGCGACGCTGACACAAGTTGGCAGGGTTCAAGCCATCCAGTTCAGCAAAGATGGAAAACTGCTTGCCACCGGAAGTTCCGATGCGCTCGTAACCTTGTGGAACGCCGGCGACGGCTCCTTTGATAGTACAAATTCCTTCCTCGCAAGCGGCGCGGTACTATCCCTGGGATTTAGCCCGGACAATGCGCGGCTTGCCATCGGCGATTCCACTGGCTACGTTTATCTCTTCGATCTTGCGCTCAACCAGGAACTTGCCCGCCTGCCGCATGTGGATAAAGTGACAAGCATTTCTTTTTCTGCAGATGGAAAACAGCTTGCCACCGTAACACGAAAAACCGTTCTTTTATGGGATGTAGCGTCTGTTCCGCTGGTCACGCGTGACAAACTGGAAGAAACCGCCTGTGGACGCCTGACCAGTAATCTTAGCGAAAGCAAATGGAAATCCCTGTTCTTCGAAGAAGAATATCGTCTCATCTGTCCGAACCTGCCCGCAGGTGAAAACTAGAATTTCTGGAGAAACCGATATGGAAACTCAAAACCAACAAGTTGCACCTATTTTGGAAGTAGCCTGGGCGCACTTTGCGCAGTTGGACGCAGCCTCATCCAAACGCACAAAGGCGCATTTGAATATTCGGCGGTGGATCGCTGCGCTGGGAATACTGGCGACCCTGTTTGCCATCGTCACGGAACTATACGCAGAATTTCTTTCCCCCGTGATTAGCCTGGCGCTGAAAATCCTTTTGATTGCCACCCCCATTCTGGCTTCCATTCTTGCCGCCTTTGTCAGCAAGTTTTTCTCCAGCGGAGATTGGTTGATTACCCGCGCGGGCGCCGAGGAAGTCCTCAAAGAAATCTACGCCTATCGGACGATCCTGCAAAAAACACCCAACCGCCGTGTCTGGCTCGAAAAGCGGCTGGAGGAAATTCAGCGTTCCGTCTATCGCGGCATGAACGGCGAACTGCTGCTCGAACCCTTCAAGGGAACGCTCCCCCCCGCTCCGCGTTTCAGTCCCGCATACCAAAACAGCGATCCGGGCTTCCATGACCTGAGCGGCGAGGAATACTTCCGTTACCGCCTCGATGACCAATTAAGTTGGCACACCCGCGAAGTGAGCAAAAGACAAAAGGAACGGGTTCGCTTGCAGTGGTTCATCCTCCTTTCCGGTGGATTGGGTGCCCTGCTGGCAGCGTTTGGCTCCCCCATTTCGCTCTGGGTGGCGCTTACCGCCGCGCTCACCTCGGCATTGATCGGCTGGCAGGAATTACGCAGCCTGGATTCAGTGGTGCGCAACTATAGCAAGGTCATCATGGAGTTGGGCATTATTTCGAATCACTGGAAGAACCTGGAACTCGAAGAGCGGACACAGAGCGAATTCTACGGGATCGTCCGTTCTGCCGAAGACATCCTGTGGAGTCAGAACGTGGAATATATCAAAGCCATGCAAGAGGCTTTGAAAGAATCCGACCTGGATAAGGAAGCCGCGCTCATCAACCGCGTCATTCAGGAACAGCGCGATTCGGATTCACGTCTCAAGAAAGCCATGACAGACGCCATTGTCAGCCATGCCTCTGCATCGATGGAAGAAGCCGACGAAGCCCTTAGCAGCGAAATCAACGAAGTGCTGGGGTCCCTGGCGCAGGAAGCCTCCTCGGATGTGGTGCAAGCCGAACTTGCCGCCATGAAGGACGCAATTCAGGAAACCCTCGAAAATATCGCCGACCGGATGGGCTTGTCCAACGCGCTGGAAGCCTTGAAGAATGAATTCGAGGGCGTAGAGATCAGCGGGGATACCCCCCCAAGCGTGCTGAATAACCTGATGTCCCGCTACCCCAAAACCACGGACGCAAAAGGATAGTTCTCGCAGGTGACACAATGAGCGAAATACCAACCCCCACTCCCGCAGATGCCAACACAGGCGGCAACCAGCCCGCGCCTGCCGAGGCAGCAGCCGTCATTGCCACACAAACAGCGCAGGCGACAGCCATCACCGAAGCGCCTAAAAAATTAGATAATGCAATTAAGACCCTCACGCTGGTGGACGAAAAGAAAGAGAAGGGATCAGCGCCGCGCCTCGTGAAACCGATCGCGCGTCCCCATGCCTTTGTGGTGATGCCGTTTGGCAAAAAGAAAGGCGGCGACGGCTCTTTGTACGACTTCAACGCAATTTACAAAACCCTGATTAAACCCGCGTTGGAGGAAGCTGGATTCGAAGCATTCCGCGCAGACGAGGAGACCACCTCCGG